>Ga0136634_10000079_pt1 | contig 46211 bp, 42 predicted proteins | sample AntDrymUQ8332106_2_FD_104654 | JGI IMG/M metagenome (GOLD analysis project Ga0136634, IMG submission 104654) | Polar desert sand microbial communities from Dry Valleys, Antarctica - metaG UQ833 (21.06) | ecosystem: Environmental > Terrestrial > Soil > Desert | place: Antarctica: Dry Valley... | reverse complement strand
GTTAAGGGCAGCATCAAAGAGGCCGCCGGCAAAGTCACTGGCGACGCCAAGACCGAAGCTGAAGGCAAGGCCGATAAGGCTGAAGGCAAAGTTCGCAACGCCGTAGGCGGCGCAAAAGACGCCATCAAGGGCAAGTAGGCCTCAAAAACCCCTCGATCCACGATCGAGGGGTTTTTGTTTCTGCGCAGCTTTTAGTCCTCCTTCGATTGCGGTCATTGGAAAGGGCGGGTTCTCGCCCTATTTTGGCGCGCCAGGGCGGAAACAGCATGGCTTCTATAATTCCGTCGAGCCCTGTGCGGGCTGTTCCTGGACAGCTCATGATGACGGTGATCTTTGCCGTTGTCGTTGTGGCCGCGCTTTATCTGGCTCGCGCCATCCTGATGCCTTTTGCGCTCGCGGTGCTGCTGAGTTTCATTCTTGCTCCGCTGGTGCGCAGGTTGCAGCATTGGCATGTCCCGCGCGGTTTGGCGGTGACGTCCGTCGTGTTGTTCGCTTTCGCCGTGATCTTCGGGCTTGGCAGCGTGATGGTCTCGCAAATCACGCAGCTCGCCACGGACCTGCCGCGCTATCAGTCGACGCTTCGCGAGAAAATCCAGACGATACGCGGGGTAGGGTCGGCAGGCACATTAGAGCGCGCCTCGGAAGTTATACAGGATCTCAGCACCGAACTGAGCCGGCCGGACAGCACACCGGAACGTGCCAGGCCATCTACAGGCGCCCCAGCTCCGGCAAGGCCTATTCCCGTGCAGATTCAGGAGCCTAGCCCTGGTCCTTTGAGTACGCTTGTGGCGGTTGTCACGCCACTTCTCGGCCCGCTGGCGACGACAGGCCTCGTCATCATCTTTGTGATTTTCATCCTCTGGCAGCGGCAGGATTTGCGCAACCGGCTCGTCCGGCTCGCGGGCTCGAACGACCTTCAGCGAACGACGAATGCTTTGAACGATGCTGGAAAGCGCCTTAGCCGGCTTTTCCTAACCCAGCTCATCGTCAATGCCGCTTTCGGGCTTATAGTCGGCGTCGGATGGTGGATCGTCGGTGTGCCGAGTGCGGCTTTATGGGGCATTCTGGTCGTAATTCTGCGGTTCCTCCCTTATATCGGCACCTGGATTTCGGCCATTTTCCCGCTTCTGCTTGCGGCTGCCGTGGGCCCGGATTGGACGATGGTGATCTGGGCCGCCGCGATCTTCCTTGTTGTCGACCTTCTTATCGGTCAGGTGATCGAGCCGATGGTTCAGGGGCATAGTACCGGGCTTTCCCCGGTTGCCGTGATCGCCTCGGCGACGTTTTGGACATGGCTGTGGGGGCCCATTGGGCTCGTCCTGGCAACCCCCCTTACATTGTGCTTGGTGGTCCTTGGCCGGCATGTCGAACGACTCAAATTCCTCGATGTGATGTTTGGCGATAAGCCCGCGCTCACGCCTTCCGAATTGAGCTACCAACGCATGCTGGCGGGCGACCCTGTTGAGGCTGTGGAGCAAGCTCGTACTTACCTCAAGACGAAGCCACTTAGTTCCTACTATCAGGACATTCTTCTGGGCGGTTTGAAACTTGCGCAGAACGACGTGGAACGGGGCGTGCTCGACGAGGACGGCAGGAAAACTATCTTCGACGCGGCAGAAGACGTCGTGGACGATTTGCGCGATCATGTCGACAAGGTCACAACCCCAGACGAAGACGACGAAGAAAACAAGAACGATCCGGACAAGCCTTTCGCTCAGCTTAGTAAAGCGGAAAACGCAAGCGACGCGGCCATCGATGACTTACCGGAGCGGTGGACCGCAGAGGCCGCCGTACTATGTGTGCCCGGCGCCGCTGATTTGGATCACGCGCTCGCCATGATCACCGCGCAACTGGTGGCGCGGCGCGGCATAGGCGTACGTGCAGAGAAAGCCGGAACGCTCTCCATGGCGCGCATTTTCAGCTTGGATACCAAGGACACCTTGCTGATTTGCGTGTGCTACCTTGAACGTGCGACGCCGGCGCAAGTGCGCTACGCCCTCAGGCGCCTACGCCGCAAGGCGCCCGAAGCGCATATCCTCATCAGCCTTATGGCGGATACGGACGATTTCGACGAGGATGAGGTTCTCGCCGAGTCCGCGAAGGTGAGTTTTGTGAAGGATACGCTTCAGGCAACGGTTGATGCGATCGCGGTTATAGCTCGCGCCGACAACACGCAGGACGCGGGCGAACAACCGGCGCGCCAAATTGCGGCGGGCGCCGAACGCCGCGCGTAAGCTGGCACATTGCAATAACCTGCAAAGCGCCGATCCCCAAATTACTCTGCGGCTGAGCGGTGAAAGTGGCCCTGCATGGGAGCTGGGCTCATCCGTCCTGTGATGGGGGGCGAATAAGCGCTCTGCCGAGGCTGTTCGGGCTTGGGTAGCATGCGCGGCTGGTCTTTCCGGCCGGTAAGGCTCGTGAGAGGCACAGGGCTTACACGATCCAGCCAGGCAAGCGCCCGTGAGACGATATCTTCCTGGTCTTCACTGTCCTGGGCCACAAACGGATCCGCGTAGAAGCTGGCTCCCGCGCGCAATGCCTTTTCCTTCACGGCGTCCACGAGCGGCAGCACGCCGCAGCCATACACGATATCGTAGCGGCTCAGTTGCGGCATGAAGTCGGTTGGCCGCCCCGTGCGCACAAGTCGCGCGGCATTCCCTGCCGCAATATCGGTTGTGGGGATGAGGGTCACGTTGGGATAGCTCGCGAGACGGCGGAAGGCAGAGGCCATATAGAGCGATTGCAGCTCGCGCGCGCCCACGATGATCACCATCTCACGGTCGGGATTCTCGGTGACGGCGGCATCCGCGATGGACCAGATCGGCGCAAATCCGGTGCCGCCGCCGACCAGAACGAGCCGGTTGGTGAGATTGGTGCGGAGATAGGCCGATCCAAAGGGCCCGCGGATCCGCACCGCATGGCCGGCTTTGATTCCCCTGCCCATCGCTTGTGTCACTCGCCCGCCAGGCATCTTGCGGACGTGCAAGCGAATCGAGCGCCGGTCGAAGGGCTGATCGAGCGGCGCGGTGAGGCTAAAGCAGCGCCAGGGAAAGCCGCGGAACTGAAACTTGCAATATTGGCCGGGGAGGAAACTGACCGGACGCGCGGGGCGGATGCGCACCTCCAGCACATCCGGCGCGAGCGGCGTAACGCCCATCACCATACCTTTTGTCGTGACAACGTCGGGCACGGCTTCGACAAGGATTTCGACATCGGAAATGACGCGCGCCTGGCAGGCGCGCACTAGGTTCGGTTGGTCGCACGCGCCGCCATAGACCTGGCCTTGCAGCACGCGCACTGTGCAGGTGCCGCACTGGCCGGAGCGGCAGTCATGGGGAAGATCGATGCCGTTGATCAGAGCCGCGTCTAGAAGTACTTCCCCGCGATAGGCGGTGAACGCTTGATCGTTGACGTGCACTCTGCAGCTTTTCCGCATTTATTCACCTCAAGACGGATGGGCCGAATATGCCGCGTATGCCGGCTTTGTGTGTGATCGAAGACCGAGACGCGCATATAAGTCCCTGTCGCAAGCAAGGCATCGTATTCGCTGCCGGTATCGAGACGGCGCACCGCCTCCAGCGACCAGTGCCCGGCAGCCCATTTGGCGGCGCCGCGAATGTCTGCCCGGTCGCCCGTGTAACTGCCCTCGACGAGCACGCCGGGCACGATGGTGCCGGCCGGGATGCGCGCGTCCAATTCGGCGGAGTATGGGGTCGAGTCCGCTTCGCTGAGCCACCAAACCGTGCCCTCACCGTCGCCATGATCAGGATTAAGGTCAACCTTGCCGAGCGCGCTCGATACGCGCCGCCAATCTTTCGGCAATCTCTTGGGGCTGATAGGGGCGCTGTAGCCGCCCGGCCCGCGCGGCTCAAAATTCAAGGACGTAAGGTCGACTCCAGGATCAGCAGCGAAGCCGCCCTTATAGGGAGCCATGGCTTGCTCTTGTGCTTGGGCCGGCTCGGCGGGCGGTCCAAAATGCGCGTCATCAATCCAGCCGAGCATGCCGCCATTGGCGGCGCGCCACTGCCACACATCGGCATACCCGCCGTCCGTCGTGTAGTGCAGACCGCGGCCGGAGAGGCTGGCAGGCTTATCCGCAAGGGGCTTGCGCCCGGCATGGAATGTCCGGTCGCCGGGAATGAGGTCATACTGCGTGGTAAAGAGAACCGCGAATTTGTCCTCGAAATAGGAGTTGGCGTCTTCACGGTCGAAACCGTCTTGCAGAAGACGCCAGCCATCCGCTGTCTTCAAAAGCGGGAGATGCTTGAGCGATCGGGTCGGGTCGTTCCAAATGAACGAGAAATAGATGTTCGATCCATCGTGGACCGCCTTGATTTCAACGAAGGATTGGCCCTCGCTGTCGAGATTGGCGCCTTGCTGGGTGGGAATTCTGACTGGCTTGGCAATGCGCCAAACCGCGTCGGAGACATCGCCGTCGACAGAAGGGATCTGGTCCTCGGGAACCACCGCGACCGTCAAAGTGTCACGCGTTGCCGTGTCCAGCGACAGCAGAAAAGCCAACGAGCCGACCCCGCCGGCAATCGCGACCACGAAGGGGTGGGCATGCAGCACCTGTCCGTTCCGCGTTCTGCTCCTAGAGCCGCGCCGCGGGGCCGCCTCTCCGTCGCGACGGCTTGCATCAGGTGCGTTGGCTATCGCCCTTCCGGGCGCGGAGACCGGCCGGGGCGGCGGGGCCTTGCCGTCCGGAGCGGCCACGATCAGGTCGAAGGGGTCGAACGGGGCGGGTGGGGGCGCCAGTCTTCCGGGATTGAAGACGCGCAACAGTTGGCTATAACCGCCTTGAGCATAATGAACAGCGATGTGGCAGGGAAAGTAGCCGATGATCAGCCATGTGGCGTAAAAATGGAGATCCGCCGCGGCGCCGCCATAGCCCAAATAAAGCATGGTCCCAGTGACCATCTGCGTCACCAGCACAACGAACAATGCCCAGTAGAGGAGGATGTTGATTGCGCCATATCGCGCTTGGCGGCTCCGCGTCAGCCCGGTAAGGCGTGTGAGATCCGGGCGGATCCGCCGGCTCAGCCCCGTTTTGCCGAGGTAAATGGTGTAAGCAATCGCAAGCGCGAACAGAGCGGTTCCCACGGGGATGTGCGCGGTCCAAACGATGTCCTGCGGCAGGACGAAGTCGAAGATTTGCAGCCACGTCATGTCGTGCGGCGAATCGATGGCAATCCGCAGGCCGGTCGTCACGGCGACGAACAGCAGCACCACCAGCGTCCAATGCAGGATGATGGTTCCGATATCGGTCTTGCGGATTGCTCGCCGGGACATCGCCTTTATCTCACGCCGTCACGCCGGCCGCCACGCAAACGGTCCGTAACGGAGCTTGCTGTAGAATTGCCACTGAGAGATTGCCCCATCTCTGGTCGTGCGACTTAACTGCTGCCTTGACCACTTCCTTACGGTTAAGTGAACAATGCGGCGAAGTGCTGGCGGAATCGGCTTGAAGTGGCGGCAATTCCACGGCAATTACAGCGCATTTAGCCGTGCGAAGCCCGCTTCCAAATCGGCTTTTAAGTCCTCGGCATCCTCGAGCCCGATATGCAGGCGCAGCGCCGGCCCTTCCGGGTGCCAAGCGGTCGCGGTGCGGTAGGGCGCGGCGTCGAACGGGATGATTAGGCTTTCAAAGCCGCCCCATGAATACCCCATTCCGAACAGTGCAAGGCCGTCCAGCATCGCCGCTAGAGCCGTCTGGGACACCGGGTGCAGGACGATCGAGAAAAGCCCCGTGGAGCCGGCGAAGTCGCGCAGCCAGATGTCATGCCCGGGATGGCTAGGCAGGGCAGGGTGGAGCACGCGCGCAACCTCCGGCCTCTGCTCCAGCCAGCGCGCCAGCTCCAGGGCCGAGGCGCCGTGCCGTTGCAGACGCACCGCCAGAGTGCGCAACCCGCGCAGGCCGAGAAAGCAATCTTCCGGGCCGGCGCAAAGGCCGAGATCCTCATGCGCCCGTTGAACGAAGGGTGCCGCGCGCTCGTTCGCGCTGATGAGCCCGAGCATGGCATCCGCGTGGCCGACGATGTATTTCGTCGCGGCCATGATCGAGACATCCGCGCCAAGCGCCATGGGCTTGCAATACAGAGGCGTGGCCCAGGTGTTATCCACGGCGAGCCAAACGCCGCGCGCCTGGCAAGCGGCGGCCATCGCGGGTACGTCCTGCATCTCGAAGGTCTGCGACCCCGGCGTTTCAGCCATGACGAGCCGCGTTTTGTCGGTGATAAGGTCCGCGATGTCCGCGCCGATCGTGGGATCGTAATAGGTGACGTCCACCCCCATGCGCCCGAGCAGCCGCCCCGAAACGCGCCGCGTCGGCTGATACACGCTGTCGGCGACGAGGATATGATCGCCGGCCGCGGTGAAAGCGAGCAGCACCGCCGTGACAGCGGTAAGTCCCGATGGCGCGACCCATGTGCGATGGCAGCCCTCTAGCCCGGCGATGGCGGTTTCCAGAGCCCGCACGGTCGGCGTGCCGCGGCGTCCGTAGGTGTATTCCTGATTGTAGCGGAGCAGCGCGTCGAGCGTGGGAAACAGCACCGTTGAGCCGCGATAGATGGGCGTGTTGACGAAGCCGTGATGTGCTTCCGGGTCGCGGCCCAGCAGGAGCAGCTTGGTCTCGTCGGTCAGTTCACGCGCGGCGCGCTTGTCGGTCGAGCTCATGCACAGTCTCCGTCTTTGCTTGCCGCGATCGCGTATCCTGGCGGCACCATTGCCAGCGTTAACGGCGATGTTGCGGGCGCGCGAGACTTCTTTCCTTGTTTCCGGCGACTATCGGGGTAAATGTGAGGAAAGATCGCACTGTTTTGCAAGGAACCGACCTCATGCGTTTTGCAGGCGTTTGCGCGGGTCTAGCCGCGTTTTTATCCATTTCCGCCGCCGATTCCGCCACATTGGATACTGTGCGCGGGCGCGGCGCGCTGCAATGCGGCGTCAGCCAGGGTGCGCCGGGCTTTTCCACCGTGGACGATAAGGGCGCCTGGACGGGCATGGACATCGATTTCTGCCGCGCCGTGGCGGCGGCAGTGTTCGGCGATGCGCAAAAGGTGAAGTTCACGCCGCTCTCCTCCAAGGAGCGCTTCACCTCGATCCAATCCGGCGACGTCGATATTCTCGCCCGTAACACGACCTGGACGATGAGCCGCGACGGCGGCGGCATCGGCCTGAGCTTCGTGGGCGTTCTTTATTACGACGGCCAGGGTTTTATGGTGAAGAAGAGCCTGGGCGTGGACAGCGGCGAAAAGCTGGGCGGCGCGGCGGTGTGCACCAACACCGGCACCACCACCGAGCTGAACCTGGCCGATTTCTTCCGCGCGCGTAACCTGAAATACGATGCCGTCACCTTCGAGAAATCCGATGAAGCGGTCGCGGCCTATGTGGCGGGGCGGTGCGATGTGTATTCCACCGACGCCTCCGGGCTGTATGGCTACCGGCTGCGGTTCACCAATCCCGACGACCATGTTGTGCTGACCGAGCTGATCTCCAAGGAACCGCTCGGCCCGGCCGTCCGCCAGGGCGACGATCAATGGTTCAAGATCGTGCGCTGGACGCTGTTCGCGCTCATCAACGCCGAGGAGCTTGGCGTCACCGCGAAGAATGTCGAGGAGATGAAGTCCTCGGCCAATCCGGAGATCAAGCGCCTGCTTGGCGTCGAGGGCGACTTTGGCGAGAAGCTTGGCATGCCGAAGGACTGGGGTTACCAGCTCATCAAAGCCGCCGGCAATTACGGTGAGATGTTCGAGCGCAATCTCGGCGAGGGCAGCCCGCTGAAAATCAAGCGCGGTGTCAACAATTTGTGGAACAAGGGCGGCATCCTCTACGCGCCCCCAGTCCGCTGAGCGGTGCCAGCAAGCTTAGAGTCTGATCGGATGGGATGGAACCGAAAGGCGCCACATATGAAGCCGTCATCCCTGCGAACGCGGGGAACCAGTACTCCGCAGCGATGCCTGTGTTTACTGGATCCCCGCATTCGCAGGGATGACGGCTGAGTTGCTGTCAGGCCGTGCCGGACGTTTCCAGCTCAGGTGATCGTGTGATAAGGCCGCCGCGCCGCGGTTTCTTCACCCGGAGGCGGCTGATCGCGGCGGCCTGGCAGGCTGGCCTGCTGCTCCTGTTCGTCTGGCTTGCATATGGCATCGCGCACAATGTCGCCGTCAACCTGCAGGCCCGCAATATCGCGTCCGGCTTCGGCTTCCTCGAGCAGCCGGCGGGCTTCGCCATCATCCAAACCCTCATTCCCTATAGCGAGGCCTCGACCTATGGCCGCGCCTTTGTCGTCGGGCTTCTGAATACGCTTCTCGTCGCCCTGGTATCGGTTGCCCTCGCCACCGTGCTCGGCTTTCTCATCGGCATCGCCCGCCTGTCGCCAAACTGGCTGCTGGCGCGGCTGGCGCAAACATATGTCGAGATCCTGCGCAACATTCCGCTGCTGCTGCAGCTTTTCTTCTGGTATTTCGCCGTGCTGCGGCCCTTGCCCGGTCCGCGCCAGAGCTTTGATCTGGGCGGGGTGGTCTTTTTAAACAATCGCGGCCTGTTTCTCCCCGAGGCGAGCATTGCCAATGCCGTCGCGCTGGCGATTGCCGCCATCTGCGTCGCGGCCGCGCTCCTCCTCCGCCTCGCGCCACTCTTCGGCCGGGATCTCAGCCGCGCGCTCGCCGCGGGCTTGCTCGTCGGCGGGCTGGCTTTCGTACCGGCCGGTCTCGACTGGCAGCCCGCCGCGCTGCAAGGCTTCAACTTCACCGGCGGCGTCAGGATCCTGCCGGAACTGGTGAGCCTGGTCCTTGCGCTCACGCTCTACAGCGCCGCTTATATTGCCGAGATCGTGCGGGCGGGAATCCAATCGGTGCCGCGCGGGCAAATCGAGGCGGCCCGCGCCCTGGGACTGTCAGCGTCGCATGCCATGCGCTACGTCATCATCCCGCAGGCGCTTCGCCTGGTCGTGCCGCCGCTCACCAACCAATATCTGACGCTGACCAAGAATTCCGCCTATGCGGTGGCGATCGCTTATCCAGACCTGGTATCGGTGTTCACCGGCATCGTGCTGGCGCAGACAGGGCAGGCCGTCGAAATCCTCACCCTCACCATGGGCGTCTACCTCGTCATCTCCCTTCTCACGGCGGGGCTGCTGGGCTGGTTCAATGCGCGGTCGGCGCGCCGCTCGGGAGGCAGCGCATGATGCAGGACCGCGAGGCCCGCTTTCTGCGTGTGCGCTACGCGCCAGCGGTCGCGCCGCCCCAGCGCAGCGTCGGCGCATTCGCATGGATGCGCGCCAATCTGTTCTCCAGCTTCGGCAATGCCGCGCTCACGCTCGGGGCGCTTGCCTTGATCGCCTATGCGGCCTCTGGGTTGATCGACTTTGCCTTGGTCTCCGCCGCGCCGCCGCAAGGGGATGTGAACGCCTGCCGCGCCCGTGAAGGCGCCTGCTGGCCGTTCATCGCCGCCAAGCTCGATCAGTTCGTCTACGGGCGCTACCCGCAGGCGGAGCGCTGGCGCATCGACCTGGCCGGAGGGCTGCTCGTCGCGGCGGTCGTTTACTTCGTCGTGGGCGGGCGCGTGCGCAGCCGCATGGCCTTGCTGGTTCTCGCCGTGGCTTATCCGGTCGTCGCGGGCTTTCTACTGGCGGGCGGCGTTTTCGGCTTGCCGGCCGTGGAGACGGCGCTCTGGGGCGGTCTCAGCCTCACCATCCTCATCACGCTGGTCGGCATGGCGGCATCGCTGCCGCTGGGCATTCTTCTGGCGCTGGGCCGGCGCTCGGCCTGGCCGCTGGTGCGTCTCCTGTCCATCATTTTTATCGAATTTTGGCGCGGCGTGCCGCTCATCACCGTGCTGTTCATGGGCAGCGTCATGCTGCCGCTTTTCCTGCCGGCAGGGATCAGCATCGACAAGCTGCTGCGGGCGCTGATCGCGGTCGCGCTGTTCTCCTCCGCTTACATGGCCGAGGTGGTGCGCGGCGGGCTGCAAAGCATCCCAAAGGGCCAGTATGAGGCGGCGCGCGGACTTGGGCTGAGCGGCGCGCAGACGATGATGCTGATCATCCTGCCGCAAGCGCTGGCCAATGTGATCCCCGCGATCGTGAACACCTTCACCGCGCTGCTCAAGGAAACGACGCTGGTGCTCATCATCGGCCTGTTCGATTTTCTCGGCATGATCCAGTTCGGCTTGACCGATCCGGCCTGGGCCGCGCCGACGACGGCTTACACCGGGTATCTTTTCGCGGCGATGGTGTTCTGGGCACTCTGCTTCGGGCTGTCGCGCTATGCCGCGTCCATCGAGCGCGGCCTTGCCCGGTCGCGCCGCGGTTTTCAATGAGGATGAGCCGATGAGCCCATTAGCCATCGATATGCAGGGTGTGCACATCTGGTTCGGCGCATTCCATGCCCTGCGCGGCATCGATCTCGAAATCGCGCCGCGCGAGCGGGTGGTGGTGTGCGGGCCGTCCGGCTCGGGAAAATCCACCCTCATCCGCTGCATCAATGGGCTGGAACATCACGATCTGGGGCGGGTTGCGGTGAACGGCGACGAGCTGACCGAAGCGCCGCGCGCGGTGGCGGCGGTGCGCCGGCATACGGGCATGGTGTTCCAGCAGTTCAACCTCTTCCCGCATCTCACCATCTTGGAAAACTGTACGCTGGCGCCAGCGCGCGTGCGCAAGCTGTCGCAAGCGGCGGCGCGTGACGTCGCGATGCGGCTTTTGCAGCGCGTGCGCATCGAGGATCAGGCGCTGAAATATCCCGCCGAGCTGTCCGGCGGTCAGCAGCAGCGCGCGGCGATCGCGCGGGCGCTGGCCATGGAGCCGAAAATCATGCTGTTCGATGAACCGACATCGGCACTTGACCCGGAAATGATCAAAGAGGTGCTCGATGTGATGACGGAGCTGGCGGAGGAAGGCATGACCATGATTGTCGTCACCCACGAGATGGGGTTCGCCGCCAAGGTCGCCGACCGGGTCGTCTTCATGGATGAGGGGCAAATCGTTGAAATCGCCCCGCCCAAGGCCTTTTTCGACAATCCGCGGCATCCGCGAACCCAAGCCTTCCTCAGCCAAATCCTGAATTGAGCCGCGCTGCATCGGCCAGAGAAAAACTCTCGCGTCTTCCCGGCCGGCCGGAGGGCCGAGCAGGGATCTACTCGCATTGCCACAATTTCAGAAAGGGATGTCAGGCAGTTGGGCCGCGGCTCACAAGCCAGGGCGACATCGAATTCGATGCGCTGACAGCCAAGCACTGACCAGGATTGCAGGCACGCAGTTCGAGCCGAGGGCCGCCTAGAAACGGATCGCTTCATGAATCTTATACATACGCAGGAGCGCCTTGACCTTGTCCGACCTGCAGCCCTCGCTGCGCACAAGATTGAAAGTGGCGTCCTGCAGTTTCTCGATATGGGTCAGATCTTGCTGGCGCAGCTCCTCCGGAACAGCATCGGGCGAGCGGGCAACGATCTGCTCCAGCGCTTTCTTAGCCACGAGCGTGAAATTGCGGTCGTGGAACGCCTGCTTCTCCGCGTCCACCGTGTTGCATTGCTTGGCCGCGATGCCGGCCACGATAAAATTGTCGCGGATGTTGACAACGTCGACCGCCGGCTGCGCTTGGCAGAGGAGGGGAAGGCATATGAAAAAAGATGCGGATAACAGCCTTTGCATGCCAGCAGACTACAACACCCATCTTGGAAAAGCGATTATTGTCAAGCAGCAGCAACGCTGCGCGTTGTCGCGGCTTTCACGCTTGCCCTGGGTCCAATCGGCTGATTAGGTCGGGGTTCCCAGTGCAGAAAATGCGAGATGAACGCTTGGACCCCGATCTTGTACGGCAGCAGGCGGAGGAAGAGGCGGCCAGCCGCGTTCTCTCCCGCAACACCCCGCCTTCGCGCATGAGAATCGAACCCGTCTTGCCCATGACCGCGCCAGGCGAGCCGAACCCGGGAGTTCAAACCACACGCGTGGCGAGGGCTGCTGCCGTGCACAGGCCGGGCTGGGGCGCCGCTTTGCGCATTGCGGCCTCGTGCACGCTGGGAACAGTTGTCGGCTTCATCGGCGGCATCATGCTCGGGGTCAAATTGCAGCTGGTCTCATGGCAAAGTGCATCGATCGGCGCGGCGGCGGGTCTTTTTCTGGGGTGGCTTTTGGCGTCTGGGCTGCTGATGAGCCGCGGCGATTTAGGTCGCATTCGCGCTTACCGCAGCGCTATCCTTCCAGCATTCGCGATTTTTCTCGTTTTGGCCGCGGCGATGTTCCTTGTCCCCTTCTTGACAACGTCCGCGATTGGCCAGAGCCTTGGCGTGGACATTGGCGTTTTCTGGAAAACGCTCGGTGGTGGAGCTGTCATCGCGGTTTTGCTCGGGGCTGCCTTGATGCGCCGGGCGCTGCGCTAGCGGCGTGCAAATGGCAGCTGAAAGGCAAAAAAGGCACCGAACTCCGCTCAGCCAGTCTCGACCGGAACGTCGGCGGCGCTCCATTCGGTCCAGGAGCCGTCATAGACGGCGGTGTGGTCCTTGCCGAGGCTGGCGAGCCCTAGAGCGATGACGCAGGCCGTCACGCCCGAGCCGCAGCTTGCAATCACCGGCTGGTTGATGTCGATACCATGCGCGCCAAACGCGGCCCGGAGCTCATCGGGCGATTTGAGCGTGCCGTCGCTGCCGATCAGCTCGGTATAGGGCAGGTTCTTAGCGCCAGGGATATGGCCCAGACGCGGCACCTCACGCGGTTCCGGTTCTGCTCCCGCGAACCGTGAGGCGGCCCGCGCGTCGACGATTTGCGTCTTGCCGGAGGTGAGCAGCGCCTTCACATCGTGAAGATCGCGCACCAGGGCGGCGTTTTTGCGGATGGTGAAATGCCGCTCGCTGCGCCGCGGCGGCTCGACGGTCTCAATGCGCTGACCCTCTTTGCGCCATTTGCTGAAGCCGCCATTGAGAATGGCGACGTCGTCATGGCCCATCACGCGAAACATCCACCAGGCGCGTGCGGCGCTCGACATGTTCTGCGTGTCGTAGGCGATCACCCGCGTGCCGTCGCCGATGCCCATCCGTTTCACGCGCGAGGCGAATTTTTCCGGAGCGGGCAGCATATGCGGCAGAGGATTGGTGGCGTCGGACAGCTCCTCGATGTCGAAATACACCGCGCCGGGAATGTGCGCGTTGCGGTACTCGTCATAGGCATTGCGCGGCGTGGTCGGGAGGTAGAGCGTGGCGTCGATGACGACGACATCCGGCGCATTCAGCCGCGCGGCGAGCCATTCCGTTTCGACAAGCCATTTGCTCGAGCCATTCATTCGCGTGTCCTCCCACCAGCGCGGAGCAGCAGCCTGCTATTCTTGTATTCAGGTTGCCAATTATGACGCAAGCCCGCAGCCGGACAAGACGGTTTTATCTTGCAAATGTCACGCGCGAACCGAAAGCGGCGGCGGCGGGGCGTGCTCCAGCCAATCCGGGACTGGCAGGTTCTTGGATTTGAGGAAGGTAGGGTCGAACATGCGGCTTTGATAGCGCGTGCCGTAGTCGCAAAGCACCGTAACGATGGTGTGGCCCGGCCCGAGATCGCGGGCAAGCCGGATGGCGCCGGCGACATTGATGCCGCTCGACCCGCCAAGGCAAAGGCCCTCCTCCCGCAGAAGCTGGAAGACGATGACGAGGGCTTCCGCGTCGGGGATCTGGTAAGCCTTGTCCACGAGGACGCCTTCGAGATTGGCGGTGACCCGTCCCTGGCCGATGCCCTCGGTGATGGAGGAGCCCTCCGACTTCAGCTCCCCGGTCGTGTAATAGCTGTACAACGCGGCGCCCATCGGGTCGGCAAGGCCGATCACCACCTCGGGGCGCTTGGCTTTGAGCGCAAGGGACACCCCGCCCAGCGTGCCGCCTGTGCCCACGGCGCAGACAAATGCGTCCAGCTGGCCCTCCGTCTGCGCCCAGATCTCCTCGGCTGTCGTGCGCCGATGCCCGTCGCGGTTGGCCACATTGTCGAACTGGTTCGCCCAAATGGCCCCGTTCGGCTCGCTTTCAGCCAGCGCCGCCGCCAGCCGCGCCGAATATTTGACGTAATTGTTCGCGTCGCGGTACGGGACGGCGGGCACCTCGACAAGTTGCGCCCCCAAAAGCCGCAGCGTGTCCTTCTTTTCCTGCGACTGCGTATCGGGAATGACGATCACGGTGCGGTAGCCAAGGGCGTTGGCCACCACGGCCAGACCAATGCCGGTGTTCCCGGCGGTGCCCTCTACAATCGTGCCGCCCGGCTTGAGCCGACCCTTGGCTACGGCGTCCTCGACGATGAACAGGCCGGCGCGATCCTTCACCGACTGGCCGGGGTTCATAAACTCGGCCTTACCAAGTATTTCACAGCCCGTTTCATCCGACGCGCGCTTAAGCCGAATGAGCGGCGTATTGCCTATGGCCTGGAGAACAGACTTGCGTATTTCCACGTGCGCGAAGGCTCCCTTTTCTCAAACTGCCGAAGCTTACAGTTGCAAGCTTGGCCTCGCAAGCATACCTAGAGAATTTATTCAGTAGCGGCATTGAAAAATGCCGTGTTATAGACCCGGCCACGACGGCGGCGACGCCTGAGCGGGCGTGGCGGAATCGGTAGACGCGCTGGGTTTAGGTCCCAGTGACGAAAGTCGTGGGGGTTCAAGTCCCTCCGCCCGCACCATACATAAGCAGTGCCGTCGCGAGCCGAGCCCGAGCCAATCAAAGCGTTTTCTGGAAGCTAAATTCCCATGCAAATCACCGAGACCCTATCCGAAGGCCTAAAGCGCGAGCTGAAAGTTGTCATCGCTGCTCAAGAGCTGGACGCGCGCTTGAATGCCAAGCTTGATGAGTTGAAGGACAAGGTCCGGCTAAACGGCTTCCGCCCCGGCAAAGTGCCCCTTGAGCACATCAAAAAGGTCTATGGCCGCTCCGCCATGGCGGAAGTTCTGCAGCAGGCCGTCGAGGAAACGGAGAGTAAGGCCATGGAGGGGCGCGACGAACGCCCAGCCTTCCGGCCAACGATCTCTTTTCCCCAGGAAGACGCCATCGTCGAGAATGTGATGGATCGCGGCGCCGATCTCGAATTTACGATGTCGTTCGAGGTGCTGCCGAAGGTCGAATTGAGCGAACTCAAGACTTTGACGGTGGAAAAGCCGGTCGCCGAAGTCAGTTCCGCCGAGATCGACAAGGCGTTGATGCGCATCAGAGAGGGCAATCTGGCCTATGAGGCCAAGACGGAGCCTGCCTCTGAGGGCGATCGCGTGACCATCGATTTCGTCGGCAGCATCGACGGCGAGCCGTTCGAGGGCGGCGCGGCCGAGGACTCGCATGTCCTTCTCGGCAAGCGCATGTTCATCCCCGGCTTCGAGGAAGGCCTCGACGGCGCCACCGCAGGCGAGACGCGCGACATCACCGCGACATTCCCGGAGGCTTATCAGGCAAAACATCTCGCCGGCAAAGACGCGGTATTCGCCGTCACAGTAAGGGAGGTCGCCACACCGCGCCTGCCTGAACTCGATGACGAATTCGCCAAAACGCTCGGCCTCGATTCGCTCGACAAGCTCAAGGATATCGTGCGCGAGCAAATCACCAAGGATTTCAGCGGCGCCTCGCGCGCTAAAGCGAAACGCTCGCTGCTTGACGCCCTCGATAAGGCGCACAAATTCGAATTGCCTCCCTCGCTTGTGGAAAACGAGTTCAACACCATTTGGAGCGAGGTGACGCAGCATTTGGAGCGGGCGAAGAAGACCTTCGCGGATGAGGGCACCACCGAGGAAAAAGCGCGGGAAGAATACCGCGGCATGGCTGAGCGGCGCGTTCGTCTCGGGCTTGTGCTCTCGGAAATCGGTCAGCGCAACACCATATCGGTAACCGACGAAGAGGTGCGCCGCGCCATCATGGAACGGGCGCGCAACTATCCCGGCGAGGAGCGCAAGGTCGTCGACTACTACAAGAACAACCCCAATGCCATGCTGGAGCTGCGCGCGCCGATTTTCGAGGACAAGGTGGTCGATTTCGCGCTGGAATTGGTGAAGATCGAGGAAAAGCCGGTCACGATGGAGGAGTTGTTCCACACCGATGATGACGCTGGCGAGCATGTCCACGGCCCAGACTGCGATCATGATCACGACCACGACCATGAGCACGGCCACGATCACCACCATCATGGCGAGCATGGCCACGATCACGCGCATAACGCCCCTAGCGGCGATCACGGCGGAAAGGCGGAGCCGGCAAGCGGGAAAACAAAGTAAGCACACTTGAGGGATGACGGGAGTTCTGGCCGAATATCGGCGGTGTACGCCGGCAAAAGAGCAGTTCGCCCGTCTACTGTTGATTAAGACGAATCATTGAGCTTTGCAGACCATATGGCGGCTTTCCCCGCCGGAGATTATCGGAGCTGAGGCATGCGCGATCCCGTCGACTATTACATGTCAACCCTGGTGCCGATGGTCGTCGAGCAGACAAACCGCGGCGAACGGGCTTACGACATCTTCTCCCGCCTGCTTAAGGAGCGCATCATTTTCGTAACCGGGCCAGTGGAAGACAACATGTCTTCCCTGATCGTCGCTCAGCTCCTCTACGCGGAAGCGGAAAATCCCAAAAAGGAAATCTCGATGTACATCAACTCCCCTGGGGGCGTTGTCACATCGGGCATGGCGATCTACGACACAATGCAATTCATCCGCCCGCCGGTCGCCACGCTTTGCGTCGGCCAGGCGGCGTCAATGGCGTCGCTGCTCTTATGCGCGGGGGCCAAGGGCATGCGCTACGCCCTGCCGCATTCGCGGATCATGGTGCATCAGCCGTCCGGCGGTTTTCAGGGCCAGGCGAGCGACATCGAACGCCACGCCAAGGAGATCCTCGCCATCAGGCAGCGACTCAACGAAGTGTACGCCAAACATACGGGACAACCCGTACAGGTGATTGCAGACACGCTCGATCGCGATAATTTTATGACAGCGGAAGGCGCGAAAAAGTTTGGCCTTATTGACGAGGTTCTGTTCGAGCGCGCGATTTCTGACGAACCCGTTCTGGCGGGTCCGCGCGCGCGGCTTGACTAACGGCATAATGCCTGTCGAGAATAGAGGCATGAGGATTGGTGCAGGACGCCTCGATTTCCGCCGTGTTTGCAGCCTCGGTTGGCCACGTAGCGGAGATTGTCCATAATCGAGCTCGGCGTTTGATCAGGAGTTTGTGTTTGCTTCGCCACAGTTGCGTAGAGACTTTCCTCCCTCAAGGTCGCCGGAGCCTTTCCGCCGCCGGCGGAACATCTACAATTAGAGAAATGTTGATGATTGGCCGAATAGCATACACATGCCTCATCATTCCCGCGTCCCAATCGAGGCAGGGATGAAAAGCGATCGACGGCAGCTTGACTGCGCTGAATTGACAGATGCGACGAGAATGACTGAGGTAAGCGAATGAGCAAGGTGAGCGGCAACGATACCAAAAATACCCTCTACTGCTCCTTCTGCGGGAAGAGCCAGCATGAGGTCCGTAAGCTCATAGCGGGACCGACCGTGTTCATCTGCGATGAATGCGTCGAGTTGTGCATGGACATCATTCGCGAGGAAAATAAGAATTCCTACGTCAAATCCCGCGACGGCGTTCCCACCCCCGCCGAGATTTGCTCGGTCCTTGACGATTATGTGATCGGGCAGGAATACGCCAAAAAGGTCCTCTCCGTCGCGGTGCATAACCACTACAAGCGCATCAATCACGCCAGCAAGAACAACGATGTCGAGCTCGCCAAGTCGAACATCCTTTTGGTGGGGCCGACCGGTTGCGGCAAGACCTTGCTCGCGCAGACATTGGCGCGCATTCTCGACGTACCCTTTACCATGGCTGACGCCACGACCTTGACCGAGGCCGGGTATGTCGGCGAGGACGTCGAGAATATCATCCTGAAGCTGCTGCAATCGGCCGATTACAATGTCGAGCGGGCGCAGCGCGGCATCGTCTATATCGACGAGGTCGACAAGATCAGCCGCAAATCCGACAACCCCTCGATCACGCGCGACGTGTCGGGCGAAGGCGTGCAGCAGGCGCTTTTGAAGATCATGGAAGGCACGGTGGCCAGCGTTCCGCCCCAGGGCGGCCGCAAGCATCCGCAGCAGGAGTTCCTGCAGGTCGATACCACCAACATTCTCTTCATTTGCGGCGGCGCGTTTTCCGGTCTGGAAAAGATCATCGCCCAGCGCGGCAGAACCACGGCCATCGGCTTCGGCGCCAAGGTCGAATCGTCGGATGATCGCAGGACAGGCGAAATTCTGCGCAAGGTCGAACCCGAGGATTTGTTGAAATTCGGCCTTATCCCCGAGTTCATCGGCCGTCTTCCCGTGATCGCCACGCTCGAGGATCTGGACGAGGTTGCCTTGGTGCGCATTCTGCGGGAGCCCAAAAACGCGCTTCTGAAGCAATATCAGCGCTTGTTCGATATGGAAGACGTGCAACTCACCCTGGCGGAAGAAGCGCTCGGGGCGATCGCGCGCAAGGCCATCGAGCGCAAGACGGGCGCGCGCGGCCTGCGCTCCATTATGGAAGCCATTCTCCTCGACAGCATGTTCGAGCTTCCCGGCTTGAAGGGTGTGGAGGAGGTCGTCATCAGCCCGGAGGTCGTCGAAGGAAAGGCTAAGCCGCTGCGTATCTATTCCGAAAGGATGGGTGAATCCACCGCCTGAAATATGGCGGGCCGCGGAGTGCGGAAAGGCCCGAAGTAGGAATTTAAGCTGGTTGATTTAAGATTGCCCCGTATCCACTTAACACTAGCTTTGGACCAGGTGATTGCATGGCCCATGCGGCCGGAAAAGCGATAGCGGCGGGAAGTGCTGGCCAGGGCATTGGGGGCCGGATATTTCACTTAACGGCGCTGCGCAAGAATTCCTCCACGGCACGTTTCCAGCCCTTCCAGGGAGACCCAGATGACCGATAATTCAAATCAGACTTCGGGACGGACGGAAGTCTTCCCGGTGCTCCCTCTTCGGGACATCGTTGTATTCCCTTACATGATCGTTCCTCTGTTCGTGGGCCGCGAAAAGTCGATCAACGCCCTCGACGAGGTTATGCGCACCGACAAGCAGATCCTGCTCATTGCGCAGAAGAACGCTGGCGACGACGAACCCGATCTCGATGCGATCTATGCCATGGGCACGCTTGCGTCCGTGTTGCAGCTGTTGAAGCTTCCCGATGGCACGGTGAAGGTGCTTGTCGAGGGGACGACGCGTGCGCGCATCAAGCGCTACACCGCGAACGAAGCCTATTTCGAAGCCGAGATCGACCGCGTCGACGAAACCGTGGGCGCGAAGGATGAGATCGAGGCTTTGGCGCGCTCGACGGTGGCCCAGTTCGAGAGCTATGTGAAGCTCAACAAGAAAATTTCCCCGGAAGTGCTCGGGACCGTCTCGCAGATCGACGATTATTCGAAGCTTGCCGACACCATCGCCTCGCACCTTGCCGTCAAAATCGCCGAGAAGCAGGAGATCCTGGAGATCACCGCGATTTCGGAACGGCTGGAGCGCGTCTACATGCAGATGGAGAGCGAAATCTCCGTGCTGCAGGTGGAGAAGAAGATCCGCAGCCGCGTCAAGCGGCAGATGGAGAAGACACAGCGCGAATATTATCTGAATGAGCAGATGAAGGCCATTCAGAAGGAACTTGGCGACGGCGACGAGCGCGACGATATCGCCGAGTTCGAGGACAAGATCGAGAAGACCAAGCTTTCCAAAGAGGCTCGGGAGAAGGCGCAAGGCGAGTTGAAGAAGCTGCGCCAGATGAGCCCGATGTCGGCGGAAGCGACGGTTGTGCGCAATTATCTCGACTGGCTGCTCTCCATTCCTTGGGGCGTCAAGGGCAAGGTGAAGACCGACCTTGCCGAAGCGCAAGCCATGCTGGACGAGGACCATTACGGTCTCGACAAGGTCAAGGAGCGCATCGTCGAATATCTGGCGGTGCAAAAGCGCACCAACGCGCTGAAAGGTCCAATCCTCTGCCTGGTCGGCCCGCCCGGCGTCGGCAAGACTTCGCTTGGCAAATCGATGGCGAAGGCGACCGGCCGCGAATTCGTGCGCATGTCGCTCGGCGGCGTGCGCGATGAGGCCGAGATCCGCGGTCACCGGCGCACATATATCGGCTCGATGCCTGGCAAGGTGATCCAGTCGATGCGCAAGGCGAAGAAGGTCAATCCCTTGTTCCTTCTCGACGAAATCGACAAGATGGGCGCCGATTTCCGCGGTGACCCGGCCTCGGCCCTGTTGGAGGTCCTCGATCCCGAGCAGAACAACGAGTTCAACGACCACTATCTTGAGGTGGATTACGATCTGTCCAACGTGATGTTCGTGACGACCGCGAACACGTTGGATATCCCGCCGGCGCTTATGGACCGTATGGAGATCATTCGCCTCGCTGGATACACCGAGGATGAAAAGATCGAGATCGCCAAGCGTCATTTGATTCAGTCGCAGCGGGAAGGCCACGGCCTGAAGCCGGAGGAATGGGTCGTCGACGACGAAGCGCTTATGGAGATGATCCGCCGTTACACCCGCGAAGCCGGTGTGCGCAGTCTCGAACGTGAGATTGCCAAGCTGGCCCGTAAGGCGGTCAAGGAACTCGAAGGCGCGGGCAAGCAAACCGTTCATGTCACGACGGCCAACCTGGTGGATTTCCTCGGCGTGCCGAAATACCGTTTCGGTGAAGCCGAGCGCGAGGATCAGATCGGCGTTGTAACGGGCCTTGCTTGGACGGAGGTCGGCGGCGAGCTGCTCACGATCGAAGGCGTGATGATGCCGGGGACCGGCAAGATGTCGGTCACAGGCAATCTGCGCGACGTGATGAAGGAATCCATTCACGCCGCCAACGCCTATGCGCGCTCGCGGGCTGTGGATTACGGCATCCAGCCGCCGCTGTTCGAGAAGAAGGACATCCATGTCCACGTTCCCGAGGGCGCGACGCCCAAGGACGGCCCTTCAGCAGGTGTGGCAATGGTTACCGCCATCGTCTCGATCATGACCGGCATCCCTGTTCGCAAGGATGTGGCGATGACCGGTGAGATCACGCTGCGCGGCCGGGTTTTGCCCATCGGCGGGCTCAAGGAGAAGCTGCTTGCGGCGCTCCGCGGCGGCATCGATACGGTGATCATTCCGGAAGAGAACGCGAAGGATCTGGCCGAAATACCCGATAATGTGAAGAATAAGCTTACGATTATTCCAGTCGGGAGAATGGATCAGGTGCTCCAAATTGCGCTTTTGCGGATGCCGGAGCGCATAGAATGGAATGAGGCAACGGCTGCTTTGGTGCAACCGGCGGTAACGCCCCCCGTTCAGCCCTTGGTCCCCCAGACCGCTCACTAGGCGAGCAAGCGGCTGCCCGCAAGGGGCGGCCGCTCTCCCCTCCAAAATCCCCAGTTGCTAAGCTCAGCCTTGTTGGCGGCGCAAATATCTTCTTCAAATGTTTGCGTAACTGGATAAGGTGTGCCTGGGCTGGCCAGGCTTTTCGCCATCGGCTGGCAGGGCGCAACACCTCCTGTAGGCACACCGGGGTTGCGGACGTCGCCAGAGCTTTCGCAAGGCAGCTTTTTAGGCCCCCCCAAACGGCGCGGCTCGCGGCGGCGTAAATGGTTTTAGAAGTGAGAATGAAGAAAAGGGACAACCATGAATAAGACTGATTTGGTCACGGCCGTAGCCGAGGACGCTCAGCTCAGTAAGGATAAGGCTGCGGCCGCTGTTGAATCGATGATCAAGCAGATCCAATCGGCGCTGCTGGACGGTAACGAAGTGCGTCTCCCAGGCTTTGGCAATTTCAAGGTCGCTGATCGCAAGGAAACCACGGCGCGTAACCCCCGCACCGGCGAGACCGTAAAAGTCCCCGCCAGCAAGGTCGCTAAGTTCTCTCCCGCGAAGGGATTGAAGGAAGCTCTCAACGGCTGATTTTCGCCGCCCAGCGGCACTTTTGGCATTGCAAACGCCTTCTCCATAGGGGAGGGCGTTTTTTTGTGCCTGGAGGCGGTCTCCATCGTCACCCCCCGACGGCCGGAGGCCGGTCCGGGACCCAATCGCCTGTCAGCAAGCAATCTGCTGGGCATAGAGGCGAGTGGGTCCCGGTTGGAGCTGGGGTGACGTCGGAGTGAGAAAGCGATCTTACGGACATCCAAGGCAGCATTTAAAAGGCAATTGCCTTCTGCGCCAATTGCGGTGCCTTTACCGCGCCTTAAAACTCACAAAACCGTCAGGCGCACGTCTATATTGCCGCGCGTGGCGTGCGAGTAGGGGCAAACGATATGCGCCTGCTGAACCAGCTCTTCGGCCTGCGCGCGTTCAATGCCCGGCAAGGCCACTTCTAGGCCGACATCCAAGCCGAAACCGCCGCCGTCCTCACGCGGACCGATGCCGACTTTCGCCGTGACCGTGCTCTCGTCGGGAATCTTGACTTTGCTTTTGCTAGCTACATATTTCAGCGCGCCGAGGAAACAGGCCGAATAGCCAGCCGCGAAAAGCTGCTCCGGATTGTTTCCCTCTCCGCCTGGGCCGCCAAGTTCCTTGGGCGTGCTGAGGTTTACCTTGAAAGTTCCGTCCCGGGTCTGCGAGGTCCCGTCACGCCCGCCGGTGGCGGTGGCTTCGGTGGTGTAGAGGATGGGCATGGGTGTCGTCCCTTTCGTCGTGGCAGAAGTGGTGTTTAGGCCGTGTTGACGCTGGCGGAATGCATCTCCATTGGTGCATGGAAGAATGACATAAGCGGGTGCTCGCATGGACGAAATCGTGCTTGTCGATTATGACGCGCAGTGGCCCGCCATGTTCGCCGTGGAAGAGGCGCGTCTGCGCGCCGCGCTGAACCCGCAACTTATTGTCGGGATCGAACATTTCGGCAGCACCGCGATCCCAGGCCTTGCCGCCAAGCCCATCATCGACATTCTTATAGCCGTGCGCTCGCTCGCGGAGGCGCGTGAGCAGGTGATCGGGCCCATGCGATCGCTGGACTATGTTTTCTGGGCTCATCAACCAAAAACCGACCGCATGTTCTTCGTCAAGGGGATGCCGCCCTACGGCGCGCGCCGCACGCACCATGTCCATATAACCGAGCCGGACGGAGAGTTGTGGGCGCGATTGCCGTTTCGCGATTACCTGCGCGCGCATGCGGACGAAGCCAAGCGCTATGAACGCCTGAAGCGGGATTTGGCCCTGACCCATGCGACCGATCGCGAGGCTTATACGGCTGGCAAGAGCGGCTATGTCGCCGCTGTCTTGGCGAAGGCGCGCGCAGAGGCGAATTCGTGAGCCCGCCGCAGCAAAAGCTGTCCTAGCCGGATCAGGATGCGTTGGACAGCCGGCCAGCCATCACCGCGATTGTCCGCGCATACACCTGAGCCTTATTCCATTGCTGAATCACAGCGTAATTTCCCGAGCCAGGTGCCCAATTCTGCCCAGCCTGCCACCCATAGGCTTTCAGATAATTGGCGGTCGAGGCGAGCAGATCAGGCACGCTGCGGATGAGATCGCGCCGACCATCGCCGTCGAAATCCACCGCATGTTTGTAATAGGCCGAGGCTAGAAACTGGGTTTGCCCGATTTCGCCCGCCCAGCCGCCGCGCAACTGGCTTGGGACCATGTCGCCGCGCTCGACGATTTTCAGCGCGCTCATAAGCTCATTCTGAAAAAATTGCGAGCGTCTGCAATCGAAGGCAAGCGTCGCCAAGGAGCGCAGGATGGACATCTTGCCGCTGTCAGCGCCGTAATTGGTCTCCAGCCCCCAGATCGCGATGATGACGCTTGCGGGCACGCCGTAGCGCTTCTCGATCCGGTCGAGGGTGCCGCGATGCGCGGCCATCATGCGCTGGCCCCGCCGAATGAGCGCATCCGAAACGCGGCGCGCGTAAAACGCCTCGAAGCTGAGCTTGAACGAGCGCTGCGAGCGATCCAAGCGGATCACATTCGGGTCGTAGGCCACGCCGCCGAGAGCCGCCGCGAGCGTGCCGCCTGAGATGCCTTGCGCGGCGGCTTCCCTTTTGAACTGAGCCAGCCAGTCGTCAAAGCCGCCGGCCGCGTCGCCGCAACTCGCCGCCAAAGCCGGAGCGGACAAAGCGAGCGGCAAGGCGAGTGCTGCCATTTTCGCCCAGGAAGCCCATGCAGAAGATCGCGGTGAAGAATCGAACATCTGTCCCTCCGTTGCTGGCGCCCGTCTCGCCCGTCCAGGCGTATCTAGCATTCACTGACGCTCTTGTCGCGGGTCGCGCGGCAGCGATGTCGGCTGCCCGCCCGCAGACAATGTTTGCGAAACAGCACCGACGGAGGCTTGACCGGAAACGCAACCTTGGCGAGAGTAAGGCATATGCGCAAGAGTAGGAGCCGCCATGACGCTCGACAGGGAGATTGCTGAATTGCAGCAAGCCGTGGCCGATCTTCAACAGCGGGCCGTCGAGGAGAAAACCCTCCTTCACCATGTCATGCGGCTTGCGACCGGCGTCGAAGAGAGCCTGTTGGAATTGAAAACCGAGATGGCGAGTTTACGCAGCGAACTGGCGCAGATCAGACACGAAGCGCACACCGAGGCGGGACGCGTCCGCGCGGATATTCATGCCGCCAAAATGGATGTGCTGAACACGCGCACCGAGTTGCAGGAATGGCGTCTCGAATTTCCGGATTTGTTCAGCAAGGCGCTGCGTTTGGCTTTAAAGAATGGGCGGAATTGAGCCGAGCTTGCGCGCGCGGCGCAAACAGCAAGCGGCCGGTCCCGCATGAGATGCATGAGCATAGCGTCTTGAACAGTCTGGCTGCGGGCGATCATTTGGCGTATAAGCGCCGTTCGGATCCTGCGGTTGCGGGCCTGCCCAAAAACACGGGCTGGGAGAGCCGGGCGGTTAGCTCAGTGGTAGAGCGCTTCGTTTACACCGAAGATGTCGGGAGTTCGACCCTCTCACCGCCCACCAACGGTCTGCCTGGCACGGCCGCGGAAAAATCAGAGCCAAGGCTTGACGGACCGCCAAGCGTCGCTTAAACCAGAAGCCTTACTTCGTGGCGGCGCAAGCGCTGCCCGGAGGGGGTGTAGCTCAGTCGGTTAGAGCGCCGGCCTGTCACGCCGGAGGTCGCGGGTTCGAGTCCCGTCACTCCCGCCATTTCGGCCAATTTGTCAGCCCCGCATTCGATGTCCTCCTCACCATTTGCGCCACACGAAACGGCGCGCCTGTCCAGGCTTGGCCGGGCTACACGAGGCATGGCACGGGCCGCTCTAAGCGTACCGCAAATTCTACCCAGGTGGCCTCGCGGGGGCGCCTTCATGCGGCATTAGCTTTTTCGTGGTCTCCTAAGCCCTCCATCCCGGAGGACGATACATGTCGAATTCCGTGCGTAAATTGATGTGGACCGGGCTGCTCTGCATGGCCTGCTCGGGCCTGTCTCATGGCGTGCTTGCGGATACAATCAAAGTTGGCGGCACGGGTGCGGCTACGGAGCTTCTACGCAGGCTGGGCGCCAAGTTTGCCGAGCGCAACGCCGGCACTCAGGTCGAGGTTTTGGCCAGCTTAGGCAGCTCAGGCGCGATCCGCGCCGTAAGCGACGGAGCGATCGACGTCGCGGTGTCTTCCCGCGCGCTCGAGCCAAACGAGATCGCGAAAGGGCTGACGGTTGCGCTAACGTTTCAAACTCCGTTTGTGTTTGCCACGTCGCATAAACAGCCAAACGGCCTGACGGTAAGCGAGATCATACAAGCCTTTGCTTCGCCTCGCGCGGCGTGGAAAGACGGCAGCCCGATGCGCGTCATTCTGCGCCCGAGATCCGAAAGCGACACAACCTTGATGGGTAACCTTTTCCCCGGCCTCGGCGCCGCGGTGGAGCAGGCACGCAACCGGCCGGATGTGCCGCTCGCCGCGACCGATCAGGACAACGCCACCATGGCTGAACAAATGCCAGGGTCCTTGATCGGCACCAGCTATACGCAAATGCTTTTTGAGAGGCGCGATTTGCGCTTGGTTTCCATCGACGGCGTCGAACCCAATGTCGAGAATTTTGAGCGCGGCCTTTATCCCTACGGAAAGAGCTTGGCTTTCGTCGTTGCCGTCAAGCGCCGTCCCGGCGTTGAGAGCTTCCTCGCCTTTGTGCGTTCGCCCGAGGGCGAGCAGTTGCGCACCCACGCGCATAGCTTTTGAGGGCATCCCTTGAAGGGCCAATTGACCTCATCTCCAATGGCGCTGCGGTCCCTTGTCGGCACGATCGGCTTGACGCTTGCGTTGATTATAGGGTTGGCCTTTCCCGTCATCTACGGCACTTATCACTACCTCGATCGCGGCAAAATTCTCTCGTTCAAAGCCCAGCTAAACGCGCAACGCCTCGCCAAGTACATCTATGCAAACAACGTGCTGTGGCAGTACCAACGCGACCGAATAGCGGAAATTATCCTGCTGCCCTCGGACGATGAGGGCCCCGTTCGGCAACGGGTTGTAGACTTGACCGATGCTGTCGTGACACAGGATGGGGTTACCCAGCCCTGGCCCGTGATGCGCCGGGATGCACCGATCTTGGTGAGGGGTGACCTCGTCGGGCGGATGCAAGTTGAAGCCAGCCTTGTACCCGTGCTGCAAGCGACGGGCTGGGCCGCGCTGTTCAGCTTTGCACTAGGTTACGCCGCCTATTTCGCCGTCCGCGTCTTTCCGCTCCGCGTTCTCGATAGGACGCTGGGCGAACTGGCGGCGCAAAATCTGCGCTTCGATACCGCGCTGAGTAACATGTCGCAGGGTCTGAGCATGTTTGACGCTGATCAGCGGCTGGTCGTGTGTAACGAACGTTACAAGGCCCTTTACGGCATCGCCGCAAACCTGACGAAACCCGGGACCTACCTGCGCGATATTCTCGCCACGCACGGGACCTATGAAGGGCAGCAAGACGAAATCCCGCAGGAGTATAAACGCGCGTTGCTCACCCTCCCGCTGGACAACAAAACCGCAACCACGATCGTTGAGCTAAAGGACGGCCGCGCTATCGCGGTGCATAGCGACCCGATGCCAGGCGGCGGCTGGATCGCGACGCATGAAGACATCACCGAGCAGCGCAATGCCTCGGCTCGGCTGACCTACATGGCGCATCACGACGCGCTGACGGATCTTCCCAACCGCGTGCTGCTGCGCCACCGCCTCAATGAAGCGCTCGATCATCTGCAACCTTCCGAATGCTTGGCGGTACTGTGCCTCGATCTCGATCATTTCAAGGAGATAAACGACACCCTTAGTCACCCGGTGGGAGACGCCTTGCTCAAGCAAGTGGCGGATAGGTTGCGTGCTTGCATCGGCGACAGCGACGTTGTCGCCCGCATGGGCGGGGATGAGTTTACAATCGTGCAGAGTGGCGCAGCCCAGCCGACCAACGCCACGGCCTTGGCATCGCGCGTTATCGAAATGCTGGGTACCCCTTACGAAATAGACGGACACCATGTTACGACGGGGGCTAGTATCGGTGTGGTTGTCGCCCCTAGCGATGGCACCCATTCCGATCATCTCCTGAAGAGTGCGGATCTTGCCCTTTATCAAGCCAAAGCCGAGGGAAGGGGAGCATACCGCTTTTTCGAAGCGGGGATGAACGAGCGCATGCAAGCGCGCCGCAAGCTCGAAATCGACCTCCGGTCGGCTATCACCAAAGGTGAGTTCGAGCTGCATTATCAGCCTCTTTTCGACCTGGAAAAGAACGAGGTGGTCGGCTATGAGGCTCTTCTGCGCTGGAACCATCCAGAGCGTGGCAAAGTCTCGCCTCTGGACTTTATACCGTTAGCCGAGGAAACGGGTCTGATTGTTCCAATCGGCGAGTGGGTGCTGCGTCAGGCCTGCGCGGACGCGGCAAAATGGCCCGAGCATATCCGCATCGCTGTGAACCTTTCGCCGGTTCAGTTCAAGTCTCACGGCTTGGTGCAAACTGTGTTCAATGCGCTCGCCGCGGCAGGGCTCGCCGCCAGCCGGCTTGAGCTGGAGATCACCGAATCCGTTCTCCTTGCCAATACCGAGGCCTCTCTGGCGATGCTCCATCAGCTGCGGGGATTAGGGGCAAGCATTTCGATGGACGATTTCGGCACGGGCTACTCCTCCTTGAGCTACCTGCAGAGCTTCCCGTTCGACAAGATCAAGCTCGATCGTTCCTTCATCAAGGATCTCGGCGAGAATAAGAGTTCGTTGGCGATTTTGCGCGCGGTGGCGAGCTTGGGAGCGAGCCTTGGTGTCTCGACCACTGCCGAGGGGGTGGAGACGGAGGAGCAAATGCGGGAAGTGCGGGCGGAAGGCATTACCCAGATCCAGGGCTATTTGATTAGCCGGCCCCAGCCCGCGCAGGACGTGACCCGGTCCTTCCATCGCAGCAGCGCCGTCCAGCCGGCAAGCCCGGCCTAGGCTCACTCTCGCCGCGAAAAAGGCGGGCATCGCGCCCGCCTCGATAGGTCTTATTTTATCCAGCCCTTTTCCTTGTAGTACTTCTCGGCGCCGGGGTGCAGCGGCGCTGAATTGCCATCCTTAACCATCTTCTCTGGGTCGAGGCTGGCGAACGCCGGATGCAGGCTTTTAAACTCGTTAAAATTCTCGAAAACCGATTTCACGAGCTGGTACACCGTGTCTGTCGGAACGCTGGCGGATGTCACTAGCGTCGCGAGCACACCGTAAGTTTCGGTCGCCTGCGGGTTGTTCTTGTAGAGGCCGGCCGGAATGGTCGCTTTGGCGTAATACGGTTTCTCCGCAATGAGCTTATCCACGGCGGGACCCGTCACGGGGACAAGTTTGGCGCCGCATGTCGTCGTGGGATCCTGGATGTTGGCTGACGGATGGCCAACGCCATAATAGAAGCCATCGATCTTGTTGTCGCACAAAGCCGGGCCGTGTTCGTCGGCCTTCAGCTCGGAAGCCAGTGAAAAATCGCTCAGCTTCCAGCCAAGCGCCCCAAGCAGCTCCTCCAGCGAGGAGCGCGTGCCGGAGCCGGGATTGCCGACATTGAAGCGCTTGCCCTTCACATCCTCGAACTTGGCAATGCCGGACTCAGGCCGCGCCAGCACAGTGAAAGGCTCGGCATGCACAGAGAACACCGCCCGCTGATCGGCGAACGCGCCGCTGTCCTTGAACGCGCCAAGCCCCTTGAGCGCGTTGAACTGCACGTCCGACTGGCTGAGACCGAAATCGAGTTCGCCGGCCTTGATCGTGTTCACGTTGTACGCCGAGCCCCCGGTGGATTCGACCGAGCAGCGAATGCCGTGCGTTTTCCTGTCTTTGTTGAGGAGACGGCAAATCGCTCCGCCGACGGCGTAGTACACCCCTGTCACGCCGCCGGTGCCGATGGTGACGAATTTCTGCTGAGCCTGTAAGGGAGGTGCCGCGAGTAGCGTGGCTCCCAGCAGGCCCAAGGCGGTTAATGTCAGCTTCTTCATAGGTTTCCCTTTGCGATACCGTAACAAACCGGCTCATAAGAGCCGGTTCACGCCGCCCCTGCAAGCGCTGCCTCAACGGCGGCGCCGAGTTTGGCGACGATCTGATCAATAAGGGCCTCGTCCACGATATAAGGCGGCGCGAGAAGAACGTGATCGCCGCGTACGCCGTCGATGGTTCCGCCCATGGGGTAGACCATCAAGCCGCGCGCCAGGGCCTCCGCCTTGACCTTGGAATGAAGCTTCCGTGCTGGGTCGAAGGGCTGTTTGGAAGCCCTGTCCGCGACAAGCTCGATCGCCTGAAACAGCCCGCGCCCGCGAATATCGCCAACATGGTGGTGATTGCCGAAGCGCTCCTGCAGCATTCCCGCGAGATACGCGCCCTGCCGCCGCTGACGAAATAGACGTAACCGATGCCCTGCGGCGCTTGGGCAATAAGGTCTTCGGCCAAGTCTTCGGATGCGGCGCTGGTGAAAAAGCTGGTGTGGGCGTAAACTACTTTCTCCATCTGCTCGCGCATCGCGGCCAGCACATCGGGGTGGTTGTGCCCGAGGCAGGAAACCGCCGCCCCGCTGGATGCGTCGATATAGGACTTACCCTCAGCGTCGATGATGAACACGCCCTCGCCGCGGGCGGCGACAGGATAGGAATGGGCGAGCTGGCGGTGGATAACGCGCGTCATGGAGGCTCCGTTGGAGGTCTCTTCGCGAAAGGCTGGGCAGAAAACGTTAGGCAGGAACGAGACTTCCTGGCGTTGAGGCAATTCCGGCGCCATTATTCTCCATCCGCCGGGTGAACCCAATGCAAAACACGCAAGCCCTCAAAGTCATCGTGGCCGTTGCGCCCAATGGCGGGCGGCGCGGCAAGCGCGATCATCCGATGCTGCCGCTCACGCTGGAGGAACTGCTGCGTGAGGCGCCGGTCTGGCGGGATGCGGGCGCGAGCGTGCTTCACCTGCACGTACGCGACAGAGAAGGCCGGCACAGCCTTTCGCCGCGGGCCTATTGCGAGGCCGCGACCAGCCTGCGCCGCGTCATCGGCGATGACCTGGTCATCCAGATCACGACGGAAGCCGTGGGCCGCTACACTCCGCAGGAGCAAATGGAAACCGTGCGGGCGACGCGTCCGGAAGCGGTCTCCTTGGCCTTGCGGGAGCTTGCGCCGGCTGAGGAAGACAAGGGCGCCTTTGCCGAATTCACGGCGTGGCTCCGGCGTGAGCGCATCGCCGGGCAGATTATCGTCTATGACCGCCAGGATGTGGACCGCTTGCGGCGCTGGGCGATAGAGGGCGTGCTCGATGCCGCCGAAATTTCGGTTCTCTACGTGCTCGGCCGCCATGCCGCGGACGGGATAAGCAATCCCGTCGATCTGCTGGCCTTTCTCGGCGTCGATGACCTGCCGTTCCGCGACTGGATGGTGTGCGCGTTCGGACCCAATGAAAGCCGCTGCGCCGCGCTGGCGGCGTTGCTTGGCGGGCATATGCGCGTCGGGTTCGAGAACAATTTTTATCGGCCGGACGGCAGCCTGGCCCGGAGCAATGCCGAGCTTGTCACCGCGGCCGTCGCGATGCTGAAAGCCCTGCATTTGCACCGCGCGTCGGCCGCCGATGTCCGATCATTATGGCGCATTGGGTAAAACCGCGTGCATCACTATGTCTAACGCGAAAGAGCAGGCTGGGCTTGCCACTGCCGCGGCGGTCAGCTAAGCCTCGTGCATCGTTAAATCCGAGGATGGCGCAGCAGTCCGCGGCTTGCGGGCGCGGCCTTAACGGGCATGGCCATGAACATCCTTCTTGCCGACTATCTGCCGCTCGTGATTTTCTTCGGCGTTGCGCTGTTCATCGGCTTGGCGATGCTTGTCGCGCCATTCTTGATCGCGCCAAACAATCCGGACCCGGAAAAACTGTCCGCTTACGAGTGCGGCTTTCCGGCCTTCGATGACGCGCGGATGAAATTCGATGTGAGGTTCTATCTGGTCTCCATCCTTTTCATCATCTTCGATCTGGAAGTCGCTTTTCTGTTTCCCTGGGCCGTCGCCTTTAAAGAGGCGGGGCTGGCCGGTTTTTGGGCCATGATGGTGTTCTTGGGTGTTCTGACCATTGGCTTTATCTACGAATGGCGCAAGGGAGCGCTGGAATGGGATTGATCCGAGATCCGCAAAGCGGCCTGCTTTATGATCCCGCCGGAAAATCCGGAGGACGGATACCCACCGCTTCGGCGCGGCCGGACCCGTTATTCACCGACGTCTCCAGCGAATTGGCCGACCGCGGCTTCCTTGTCACCTCCGCTGACGATCTGATTCAGTGGGCGCGAACCGGCTCGCTCATGTGGATGACGTTTGGCCTGGCCTGCTGCGCGGTCGAGATGATGCAGGCATCCATGCCGCGCTATGATTTGGAGCGGTTCGGCTTTGCGCCGCGCGCAAGCCCCCGGCAATCCGACGTCATGATCGTCTCCGGCACGCTCTGCAACAAGATGGCGCCGGCGCTGCGCAAGGTTTACGACCAGATGCCGGAGCCCCGCTATGTCATTTCCATGGGCTCTTGCGCCAATGGCGGCGGCTATTACCACTACTCCTACTCCGTTGTGCGCGGCTGCGACCGTGTCCTGCCGGTCGACATCTATGTGCCGGGCTGCCCGCCGAGCGCGGAAGCGTTGGTTTACGGCGTCATGCTGCTGCAGAAGAAAATTCGCCGTCTTGGCACGATCGAGCGGTGAGGTGAGCGGTTCTTCATGGACGAAAAACTGACTGAGCTCGGCGCCTACCTTGCCGAGAACAACACCGCGGTGGTCGAGAGCTGGCACATCGCCTTGGGCGAGCTGACGATGCTTGTCGCGCGCGATCAGGTGGTGAGTTTCTTGCGCTATTTGCGCGATGAGCCACGCTGCCAGTTCTCCTGTTTGATCGACATATGCGGGGTGGATTTTCCCGGGCGCGACAGGCGCTTCGACGTGGTCTATCACCTGCTCAGCCTGCATCTGAACCACCGCATCCGCGTCAAGACGCAAACCGACGACGGCACGCCCGTGCCAAGCGCGGTCGGCATCTTCCCGGCGGCGAACTGGTTCGAGCGCGAGGCTTTCGACCTTTACGGCATCCTGTTCTCGGACCATCCGGATCTGCGCCGCATCCTGACGGATTACGGTTTTCAGGGCTATCCTTTGCGCAAGGATTTTCCGCTGACCGGCTATGTCGAGGTGCGTTACAGCGAGGAACAAAAACGGGTCGTGTACGAACCGGTTCGCCTGCAGCAGGAATTCCGCAATTTTGATTTTCTCAGTCCCTGGGAGGGGTCTGAATACAACCTGCCGGGAGATGAAAAGGCTAGCAAGGGTTCGGGCGCATGAAGGATACGCTGCAGCCCGGCATAAAGGCCTCCTTCTCCTATGTCGTTCCGGATGAGAAGACGGTGCCGCATATTTTCCGCGAATCGCCTGAGATGCAGGCCATGCCGCAGGTTTTCGCCACCGGCTTCATGATCGCGCTCATGGAGTGGACCTGCATTCACGCGCTCGCGCCCCATCTCGACGCGGGAGAGGGAAGCGTCGGCGTGCATGTGGACGTGTCCCACGCCGCGGCGACGCCGCCGGGTTTCACCATCAAGGTGGACGTTGAATGCACGGAGGTGAAGGGCCGCGCGGCATGGTTCCAGGTGCGCGCCCATGACGGCGCCGATACGATCAGCGAGGGCTATCACCAGCGTTTCATCGTGGACTGGGATCGCTTCAACCGGCGCGTGGCGGATAAGGTCGCCGGACGTGTTCGCGGCGGCCAAGCGGAGGCAGGCAATGGCTGATGGCGGCGCGGCAGAGACCGTGGAAAAGCGCAAAGTGACGGAGGACCAGCCGGCCCTCGATACGCCGGAGGTGGAGCTGCGCAATTTCACCATCAATTTCGGGCCGCAGCACCCGGCGGCGCATGGCGTTCTCCGCCTCGTGCTTGAGCTGGACGGCGAGGTGGTGGAGCGTGTCGATCCGCATATCGGCCTGCTGCACCGCGGCACCGAAAAGCTGATCGAATACAAAACCTATCTCCAGGCGATCCCCTATTTCGACCGGCTCGACTATGTCTCGCCGATGAACCAGGAGCACGGCTTCTGCCTGGCGATCGAGAAGCTCATGGGCATCCAGGTGCCCCGGCGCGGCCAGCTCATCCGTGTGCTGTATTGCGAGATCGGCCGCATCCTAAACCACTTGCTGAACGTGACGACCCAGGCGATGGATGTCGGCGCGCTCACGCCGCCGCTCTGGGGTTTCGAGGAACGCGAAAAGCTAATGGTGTTCTATGAGCGTGCGTCCGGCTCGCGGCTGCACGCGAATTACTTCCGGCCCGGGGGTGTGCATTCCGACCTTCCGCAGGCGCTGATCGACGACATCGCCGCCTGGTGCGACAGCTTTCCCCCCGTGCTCGACGACATCGACCGCCTGCTGACCGGCAATCGGATTTTCAAGCAGCGCAACGTCGACATCGGCGTCGTCGCGCTCAAGGACTGCATTGCCTGGGGGTTTTCCGGTGTGATGATCCGCGGCTCGGGCGCGGCATGGGATCTGCGCAAGAGCCAGCCTTACGAGTGTTATGCCGAGCTGGATTTCGACATCCCCGTAGGAAAGAACGGCGACTGCTATGACCGCTATCTGTTGCGTATGGAGGAGATGCGTCAGTCGATCCACATCATGAAGCAGTGCATCGACCGGCTGAATGCGTCCGACGGCAAAGGACCGGTGGCGGTTGAAAACAATAAGGTCACGCCGCCACGCCGCGGCGAGATGAAGCGTTCCATGGAAGCGATCATCCACCATTTCAAGCTGTACACCGAAGGCTTCCATGTGCCGGCCGGCGAGGTCTATGCGTGCGTTGAGGCGCCGAAGGGCGAGTTTGGCGTGTATCTCATTGCTGATGGCACCAACAAGCCCTATCGCTGCAAGATCCGGGCGCCGAGCTTCCTGCACCTGCAAGCGATGGATTTCATGAATCGCGGCCATATGCTCGCCGACGTCTCGGCAATTCTGGGCTCGATTGACATCGTGTTTGGGGAAGTCGACCGCTAGCGTCGCCAAGGATGCTGCCGCGATTAGGAGTTTGGTGGGAACGGTGCGCTATTCTCAGCAACGAACGGGCTCGAGACTGCTGTAGGACCTGCGCATGGCCTTCAAACACGCTGTTGTACTCATTTGCGATAAAAACTTTTTCCTGCCCACCTTTGCATCCGCTCTTTCCGCAAGACGCCATCTCACGCGCGGTGACGTTCTCATTCGCATACTTGTCACCGATGCCGATGCTGCGTGGTGCGAACGTTTGGGCGCTGCTGGTCGGGCAAAAACCATATCCATTATGCCTGCTCCCGTCTCCGAGATCGCCGCACTTCAGCCGCACCACCGGGACCGCTATCTGCCTGTCGCGGCGCTGTCGCGCTTTTGGGTGGACCGCTTTCTCGAACCGGAGATCGAGCGTTTTCTTTATCTCGATGGCGATGTCCTTGTTGACGGCGATCTTGACGAAATTTTCTCCGCTATAATGCCTGCAGGCGGCATGCTCGCGGCATCCGACACGGTGTGTCTTTGCCTGAACGAGTTGGGTCCCGGTCCAAAGCGCGAACAAGCCTATTTACAAAGCCTCGGCTTGGACAATGGTGAGTACTTCAACTCTGGCGTTATTCTGGCCAGCCGTGATGGTTGGCGCGCAATTGCCGACGACGCCGTAGCGTTCCTGATCGCAAACGGGGAAGTCTGCCGCTCTTCCGATCAGTCAGCGTTGAACGCCGTCGCAGGCGACCGCTTAGGGCGCTTGTCCCTGCGCTGGAACTACCAATCGGATCACATGACGCTGCTCGACCCGCGTACGATCGGTATAAAACCGGTGATCTGGCATTTCACCGGGGCCCCTAAGCCTTGGCATTGTGCCGATTGGCCATGGGATGAAAGCTTCAATTGGGCCTACAGAGACGCCGAGAAGCTCCTTGACGGTCTTGGGATCGCCAATCCGAGGCCTAGCGCGGCGCAATTGGATGCCGGGCTTGCCCATCGCCGCCGCGCCCGCAAGCGGCTGCAGTGGCTTTATCCATGGCGCCGGCTCACGCGTCGCAAAGCAATTCGCGCGCAGCTTGCCGGGTGAGGCTTTGCATCATTCTTCATAGGGCCTGGTTCGTTTTGCCGCTGAACGTTTGCGGTGTTTTCGCGCACGAAAGCTGGCCGTTCGGCGTATCTTGACGCGGTGAGATGAGCACACGAGGCCTGACCGCGGGGCGGCTCGATGTGCCGGATGACAGGTGCTAGAAATTACTTTACGTCATACACCATCATGCGTTCCGCTTCGCATGCCCCATCAGCGTTCGCGGGTGAATCAGCTGCTCAGCCAAGCCGATGGGATATGTCCAAGGATTAGCTCATGTCCGTCCGCCGCCTCGATCCCGATCAGCCCGAGATTTTCGCGTTCACGCCCGAGAACCTGGATTGGGCGCGGACGCAGGTCGCCAATTACCCCGAAGGCCGGCAGAGTTCGGCGGTGATTCCGCTGCTCTGGCGCGCACAGGAGCAGAACGAAGGCTGGCTGCCCGAGCCCGCGATTCGCGCCATAGGCGAGATGCTCGAAATGCCCTATATCCGCGTGTATGAAATCGCCACTTTCTACACGATGTTCAATCTCTCGCCGGTTGGCAAATATTTCGTCCAGCTGTGCGGCACCACGCCTTGCATGCTCCGCGGGGCCGAGGATTTGAAGGCCGTCTGCCGAAAATTGATCGGGCCGGAGCGCAAACCCACCGCGGACGGGCTTTTGTCATGGATGGAGGTGGAATGCCTCGGAGCCTGCGTGAATGCTCCCATGGTGCAGATCAACAAGGATTACTACGAGGATTTAACGCCAGACAGCTTTACCACGCTGCTGACAAAGCTTAAGGCTGGCGTGGGCGTGAAGCCCGGCCCGCAAAGCAACCGGCAATTCTCGGCGCCAGGGAGCGGCCCTAAAACGCTGCTCAAGATAGGGGCATAGCAATGCTCTCCGACAGGGACCGCATCTTTACAAACCTTTATGGAATGCGGGACTGGCGCCTCGACGGCGCGAGGCGGCGCGGCGCGTGGGACAACACCAAAGCTTTGGTCGAGAAGGGCCCGGAGTGGATCATCGAGGAGGTGAAGGCCTCGGGTCTGCGCGGGCGCGGCGGGGCGGGTTTTCCCACCGGGCTGAAATGGTCGTTCATGCCCAAAAACGATCCGCGCCCCAGCTATCTGGTCATCAACGCCGACGAGTCCGAGCCCGGCACCTGCAAGGACCGTGAGATCATGCGGCACGATCCGCATCTTCTCATCGAGGGCTGTCTCTACGCCGGTTTCGCCATGCGGGCGCATGTTTGTTACATTTACGTCCGCGGCGAATATATCCGCGAGCGGGAACGCGTGCAGGCCGCCATCGACGAAGCCTATGAGGCCAAGCTGATCGGCAAGGGCAATGTCCATGACTGGGATTTCGACATCTACGTCACGCATGGCGCCGGGGCTTATATCTGCGGCGAGGAAACCGCGCTTCTGGAAAGCTTAGAAGGAAAGAAGGGCCAGCCGCGCCTAAAACCGCCCTTTCCGGCCAATGCCGGTCTTTGGGGCGCGCCAACAACGGTCAACAATGTCGAATCCATCGCTGTCGTGCCGGACATCTTGCGGCGCAGCGCTGTTTGGTTTGCTGCGCTGGGCCGTCCAAATAACACCGGGACCAAGCTGTTTTGCATTTCCGGGCATGTGAACGAGCCCTGCAATGTCGAAGAGGAGATGGGAATCCCCTTACGCGAGCTTATCGAAAAGCATGCCGGCGGCGTTCGTGGCGGCTGGGACAATCTGCTCGCCGTCATTCCCGGCGGCTCTTCGGTGCCCTGCGTGCCGGCGTCGATGTGCCAAGATCTCCTGATGGATTTCGACAGTCTGCGCGATGTTCAGTCAGGCCTGGGCACGGCCGCCGTCATCGTGATGGACAAATCCACCGACATCGTAAAAGCCATCGCCCGAATCGCGTATTTCTACAAGCATGAGAGCTGCGGTCAGTGCACCCCCTGCCGTGAGGGCACGGGCTGGATGTGGCGCGTTCTGGAGCGGATGGTCAAGGGCGAGGCGAAACGTTCCGAGATCGACATGCTTCTCGATGTATCCAAGCAGATCGAAGGTCACACCATTTGTGCGCTTGGCGACGCGGCGGCTTGGCCCATTCAGGGGCTGATCCGGCATTTCCGCCATGTCATCGAAAAACGAATCGACCGGCGCGCGGACGGCGGCAAGCCGCGCCGCGCCGCAGCGGAGTAGGACCATGCAGCATCTCGCCCAGATCAACATCGCTCGCCTGCGTCATCCGCAGGGCGATCCGCGCGTGGCGGATTTTTTCGCAAATCTGGACCGGGTCAACGCCGCGGCGGAGCGGATGCCGGGCTTTGTCTGGCGGTTGCGGGGGGAAAGCGGCGATGCCACGCAGATCCAGGCCCATGAAGATCCCTTGATGATCGTGAATATGTCGGTCTGGGAGAGCGTGGATAGCTTCGAAACCTATGTCTGGCAGACAGTGCACGCGGCGTTTTACCGCCGCCGGCCGGAGTGGTTTGGCAGTCTGGAAGGCCCACATTTCGCGATGTGGTGGTTACCCGCGGGGCATCGGCCAACAGCCGAGGAAGGCCGGGCGCGGCTGGAGCATTTGGCCGCGCACGGGCCGAGCGAGCAGGCCTTCGGCTGGGAAAGCCTCAACCAGAACAATCTGTGGATGCGGGCGCGCTGCGCTTGATGTGTAAAGTCAGACGGTAGAGAAGCGGATGCCCAAGCTCATCATCAACGATAGGCCGATTGAGGTTGAGGAAGGCCTCAACTTGCTGCAGGCTTGCGAGTTGGCCGGCGAGGAAATTCCGCGGTTTTGCTACCATGAGCGCCTCTCCATCGCCGGCAATTGCCGGATGTGCCTGGTTGAGGTGGTCGGGATGCCCAAGCCGGTCGCCTCATGCCACATGAATGTGAGCGACATGCGCCCCGGGCGCGATGGGACCCCGCCAATGGTGCGCACCGACAGCGCCGTGGTGAAAAAGGCGCGCGAAGGCGTGATGGAGTTCCTGCTCATCAATCACCCGCTGGATTGCCCGATTTGCGACCAGGGCGGCGAGTGCGACCTGCAGGACCAGGCGATGGTCTACGGCGTCGATGGCAGCCGCTTCCGCGAGAACAAGCGCGCCGTCGAGGACAAAAATATCGGCCCGCTGATCAAGACGATCATGACGCGCTGCATTCACTGCACGCGCTGCGTTCGCTTCATGACGGAAGTGGCGGGCGTGTCCGAGCTCGGCGCGATCGGGCGCGGCGAGGATATGGAAATCACCACCTATCTCGAACGCGGCATGACCTCGGAACTGTCCGGCAATGTCATCGACCTTTGCCCGGTCGGGGCGCTGACGTCCAAGCCCTACGCGTTCAAGGCAAGGCCTTGGGAGCTGCGTAAGACCGAGTCGATCGACGTGATGGATGGCGTCGGGTCGAACATTCGTGTCGATGCGCGCGGGCGGGAAATCCTGCGCATTCTGCCGCGCAATCATGACGGCGTGAACGAGGAATGGATCTCGGACAAGACCCGTTTTGTTTGGGACGGCCTGCGCCGCGGACGCCTGGACCGGCCCTATGTGCGGCACGACGGCAAGCTGGAAGAAACGAGCTGGAGCGAGGCATTCGCGGAGATCGCCGAACGCGTCAGAAATGCCGGGGGAGCGCGGATCGGTGCCATCGCTGGCGACCTTGCCGCCGTGGAGGAGATGTATGCGCTCAAAGCCCTTTTCACGATGCTCGGCTCGCCGCATCTCGACTGCCGGCAGGACGGCGCCGCGCTCGACCCTGCGAAAGGGCGCGCTGGCTATCTTTTCAATTCCACGATCAGCGGTCTTGAGGTCGCCGACGCCCTCCTGATTGTCGGATGTAATCCAAGATTTGAAGCGTCCGTCCTAAATGCGCGCATTCGTAAGGCCTGGCGCAGCCAGCGGCTCAAAATCGGCCTCATCGGAGAGCCGGCGGATCTCACCTATGACTACGATTACCTCGGCGCGGGGACGCAGACGCTTCGCGAGGTGCTGGCCGGGCGTCACCCCTTCGCCGACGTGCTCAAAAATGCGCGGCGCCCGATGATGATGCTGGGACAAGCGGCCATCGACCGCGAGGGCGACGGCGCGGCGGTTCTGGCGCTCGCCGCCGCTCTGGTGCGTGATCTCGGCATGATCAAACCGGCTGAGGGGTGGAATGGTTTCAACATCTTGCACAATGCCGCGGCGCGGGTGGGCGGACTCGATCTGGGCTTTGTGCCGCAGCAGGGCGGGCACGACATCGCGGGCATGATGCAGGCCGCTCAGGACGGCAAGATGGACCTGCTTTATCTCCTGGGCGCCGATGAATTCGACATGAGCCAGACCGGCGACGCCTTCATCGTCTATCAGGGCAGCCACGGAGATCGCGGCGCGCGCCTTGCCGATGTCATCTTGCCCGGCGCCGCCTTTACCGAGAAAAGCGGCACCTACGTCAACACCGAAGGCCGCGTGCAGATGGCCGAACGCGCCGTGTTTCCGCCAGGCGACGCCCGCGAGGACTGGACCATCATCCGCGCGCTTTCCGAGCGGTTGGATGCCAAGCTGCCCTTCGACTCGATGAGCGCGTTGCGCGCCGGGCTTTACCGGCAGCATCCCCATTTCGCCGCGCTCGATCAGATCGCCGCCGGCCAGGCCGCCGATATCGAGGCGCTAGCCAGGGAGGAGCACCCGCTAGCGGACGCGCCGTTCGGTGCGGCGCTGGATGATTTTTACCAGACCAATCCCATCGCGCGCGCGTCAGCGACCATGGCCGAACTCTCCGCGCTGACACGCGAAAATGAGCATGGGGCGACCGGCACGGATGGCTGAGATCTGGACCAATTACGGCTTTCCGCTCGCGATCATCGTCGCGCAAAGCCTTGGGCTGATGATTGCACTGCTCTTGGTGGTCGCCTATCTGCTGCTCGCCGACCGTAAAATCTGGGCGGCGGTTCAGCTTCGGCGCGGGCCCAATGTGGTTGGCGCTTTCGGCCTTTTGCAATCCTTTGCCGATTTGCTGAAATTCGTGCTGAAAGAGCCGGTCATCCCGGCTGGCGCGGACAAAACCGTGTTCCTGATGGCGCCGATCGTCACAGCGGTGCTGGCGCTGTCGGCCTGGGCGGTCATCCCGCTTAGCGATGGTTGGGTCGTCGCGGACATCAATGTCGGCATCCTCTACATTTTCGCCATCTCCTCGCTCGGTGTTTACGGCGTCATCATGGGCGGCTGGGCGTCGAACTCGAAATATCCGTTTCTCGGCGCGTTGCGCTCGGCGGCGCAGATGGTGTCCTATGAGGTCTCGATCGGCTTCGTCATCATCACCGTGTTGCTCTGCGCCGGGTCGCTGAATATGAGCGAAATCGTCAAGGCGCAGGAAGGGCCGTATGGCTTGCTGAGCTGGTACTGGCTGCCGCTGTTTCCGATGTTCGTCATCTTCTTCGTTTCCGCGCTCGCCGAAACGAACCGGCCGCCTTTCGACCTGCCGGAGGCGGAGTCCGAGCTCGTCGCCGGCTTCATGGTCGAATATTCCTCGACGCCGTACCTCCTCTTCATGCTTGGCGAGTATGTGGCGATTACGACCATGTGCGCGCTGATGACCATCCTATTCCTCGGGGGATGGCTGCCGCCGGTGAACCTGCCGCCTTTCACCTGGGTGCCGGGCGTGGTGTGGTTCCTGCTGAAGCTTTGCTTCATGTTTTTCCTGATCGCGATGGTGAAGGCCATCGTTCCGCGCTACCGCTACGACCAGCTCATGCGGCTGGGCTGGAAGATATTCCTGCCCCTATCCCTGCTCATGGTGATCGTCGTGGCGGCGGTTTTGCAGTTCGCGCATCTCGCGCCTTAATGAGGACCAGCCCGTGACGAGGCTCGTGCAGTCACTAAAATCCGTCATGCTGGTCGAGTTCTTCTCGGCCTTCTGGCTCGGCATGAAATATTTTTTCAAGCCGAAGGCGACGGTGAACTATCCTTACGAAAAGAATCCGATCAGCCCACGTTTTCGCGGGGAGCACGCGCTGCGCCGCTATCCGAACGGCGCCGAGCGCTGCATCGCCTGCAAGCTGTGTGAGGCCATCTGCCCGGCGCAAGCGATCACCATCGAGGCGGGGCCACGCCGCAATGATGGAACGCGGCGCGCGACCCGCTATGACATCGACATGGTGAAATGCATTTATTGCGGCTATTGCCAGGAAGCCTGCCCTGTCGACGCCATCGTCGAGGGCCCGAATTTCGAATTTGCGACCGAAACCCGCGAAGAGCTGCTTTACGACAAGGAAAAGCTGCTCGCCAACGGCGATCGCTGGGAGCGGTTGCTCGCAAAAAACCTTGAACTCGACGCGCCTTACCGCTGATCGGCCGAGGACCGCAAACGTCCATGGACGAAGATCTTGACACACTGAGCCGCGAGTCGCTCATCCAGGAGGTGAAATCGCTTCGTGCGGGCATTCGCGAACACCGCGACAGTTCCGGGCATCAATTGTGTTGGCACCATCCCAACCTTTGGGGCTTGCTGCCGGAAACGGTGGCGCCCGAGGTCGCCATTCCGCCTTGGCCCAAATTCTTGCGCGGCTGCATTCACTACCGTCAGTCGCTTGACCAGCAGGCGCATGGCGCGGCCGTCGCGGATGTGGAATATGACGCAGCGGCCGAAAACGGGACGTAAGCCGCGCGACCTTTGCGCAAGTGACATTTACGTGGTCTCGGCCACACGAACCTTGAGCGGCGCACAGCAAGCAGGTAAGACGCAAGCATGGCCATAGCGACCGCCTTCTTCTATCTCTTCGCGGTGGTGACGATCGCTTCCGGGCTTATGGTCATCACGGTGCGCAACCCCGTGCATGCGGTGCTGTTTCTCATCCTTGCCTTCTTCAACGCGGCTGGGCTGTTCGTGCTTCTCGGCGCGGAGTTCATCGCGATGATCCTGGTCATCGTCTATGTGGGCGCGGTGGCCGTGCTCTTCCTTTTCGTGGTGATGATGCTGGATGTCGACTTCGCCGAGCTGCGCGCGGGCTACGCGAAATATCTGCCCGTGGGCGGCCTGATCGGGGCGATCCTTCTCGGTGAGCTTCTGCTGGCCGTAGGCGCATGGACCGTCTCGCCGCAGGCCGCCTTGCAAATCAGCGACCGTATTCCACCCGCCAGCAGCATAACCAACACTGAAGCCATCGGGCAGGTGCTCTATACCAAATATGTGTTTTTCTTCGAGTTGGCGGGTCTCATCCTGCTGATCGCCATGATCGGCAGCATCGTTCTCACCCTTCGGCACCGCGTGGGGGTAAAGCGGCAGAACATCTCGGTGCAGGTCGCGCGCGATCCGCGGCTGGCCATTGAGATCAAAAAGGTCGAGACAGGCCGGGGACTTTAGGGCGAGGCAAGCGGCGAAATGGAAATCGGACTGCCACACTATCTCAGCGTCGCCGCCGTGCTGTTCACGCTCGGCGTTTTCGGCATCTTCCTCAACCGGAAGAATGTGATCGTCATTCTCATGTCCGTCGAACTCATGCTGCTCGCGGTCAACATCAACCTCGTCGCGTTCTCGGCCTTTCTCGGCGATTTGACCGGCCAGATCTTTGCCCTGCTCATTCTCACCGTCGCCGCGGCCGAAGCCGCGATCGGGCTTGCCATCGTCGTCGTCTACTACCGCAACCGCGGCTCGATCGCCGTGGACGACATCAATTTGATGAAAGGCTGAAGGCGGCATGTATTCGGCCATCGTCTTTCTGCCGCTCGCGGGCGCCCTCGTTGCGGGCTTTTTCGGCCGCTGGCTGGGCGACAAAGGCTCCGGCATCCTGACCAGCACGCTCCTCACGGTCAGCGCCATCCTGTCCTGGGTGGCATTATTTCGCGTCGGGCTTTCCGGCGAGGACTTGCGCGTCACGGTGCTGCCCTGGCTAACGTCCGGCGATCTGCAGGCGGATTGGACGCTGCGCATCGACACGCTGACGGCGGTGATGCTGGTGGTGGTGAACACCGTGTCCGCCCTCGTGCATATTTACTCGATCGGCTACATGGCGCATGACGACGGGCAGCCGCGGTTCTTTGCCTATCTGTCGCTGTTCACCTTCGCCATGCTGATGCTGGTCACCGCCGACAATTTTCTCCAGCTCTTCTTCGGCTGGGAGGGCGTGGGGCTTGCTTCCTATCTGCTGATCGGTTTCTGGTATCACAAGCCCTCGGCCAACGCCGCCGCGATCAAGGCCTTCGTCGTCAACCGCGTCGGCGATTTCGGCTTTGCGCTTGGCATTTTTGCCATCTTCGCGGTGTTCGGCACGATCTCCTTCGACAGTGTATTCGCGTCCGCTCCCGACCAGGTCGGCAAGACCATCGATTTCCTTGGCTATCAGCTCGACACGCTGACGGTGATCTGCCTGTTGCTGTTCGTCGGCGCTATGGGCAAATCGGCGCAATTCCTGCTGCACACCTGGCTGCCCGACGCCATGGAAGGCCCGACGCCGGTTTCCGCGCTGATCCATGCCGCGACCATGGTCACGGCGGGCGTTTTCATGGTGGCGCGCCTCTCGCCCCTATTCGAACTCGCACCCACGGCCCTGGAAGTCGTCACCTTGATCGGTGCAACGACGGCATTCTTCGCCGCGACCGTGGGCGTCGCGCAAAACGACATCAAGCGCGTGATCGCCTATTCCACCTGCTCGCAGCTGGGTTATATGTTCGTCGCGATGGGCGTCGGCGCTTATTCCGCCGGCATGTTCCATTTGTTCACCCATGCGTTCTTCAAGGCGCTCTTGTTTCTCGGCGCGGGCTCGGTGATCCATGCGCTAAATAATGAGCAGGATCTGCGCAATATGGGCGGCTTGCGCAAAGGCATCCCCATCACCTTCGCGATGATGGTGATCGGCACTTTGGCGCTGACCGGCTTTCCGTTGACGGCGGGTTTTTTTTCCAAGGACATGATCATCGAGGCCTCGCACGCGTCGCAGCTCCAAGCGGCGCCCTATGCCTTCGTACTGCTCGTGACAGCGGCCTTTCTCACCTCGTTTTATTCCTGGCGCCTCATCTTCATGGCGTTTTTCGGCAAGCCCCGTCATAGCGAAGAAACCGCCAGCCATGTGCATGAATCGCCGTTGGTGATGCTTGTTCCGCTTGGCGTGCTGGCAGCGGGCGCGCTCATCGCCGGTTATGCCGGGAAGGAGTTCTTCATTGGCGAGGGTTATGCCGCGTTCTGGCGTGGCTCACTGTTCACCCGGCCGGACAATCATATCCTGGAAGCAGCGCATCATGCCGAGCAATGGGTGGTGCTGCTGCCGACCGTCATGATGGCGGCGGGCTTCGCGCTAGCATGGCTGGCCTACATCGCCTTTCCGCAGACGCCGGCCATTGCCGTGCGGGCGTTCCGGCCGGTTCATGCCTTCCTCTACAACAAATGGTATTTCGACGAGCTGTATGACTGGATCTTCGTGCGCCCGATGCGATGGATTGCGCGGGTGCTGTGGAAGGTCGGCGACGGCGCCATCATCGACGGGCTCGGGCCCGACGGCGTCTCGGCCCGCGTGCTCGACATCACAAACCGCGTGGTGCGGCTGCAAACCGGCTTCGTCTACCATTATGCCTTCGTCATGCTGGTCGGCATCGCGCTGTTCATCACCTATTTCGCCTGGGTCTATTGGTCGCTGGCGGGGAAGGGCTTCGGATGACCATGACCAGCTGGCCGATCCTTTCCACGATCATTTTCCTGCCGCTTGTCGGTGCGCTGTTCCTCTTCCTGTTGCGCGGCAATGACGCGGCCGCCATCCGCAACGCGCGCTATATCGCGCTTTGGACGACGATCATCACCTTTGCTGTCTCGCTGCTGCTCTGGCGCGATTTCGACCCGGCATCAGCCGATTTCCAGTTCGTCGAGAGGCGCGCATGGATCAGCGGCGCGATCACCTACCATATCGGCGTGGACGGCATTTCCATGCTGTTCGTCATCCTGACGACCTTCCTCATGCCGCTGTGCATCCTCGCCAGCTGGCGGGCGGTCGACACGCGGGTGAAGGAATATATGATCGCCTTCCTGGTGCTGGAGACGCTCATGATCGGCGTGTTCTGCGCGTTGGACCTGGTGGTGTTTTACCTGTTCTTCGAAGGCGGGCTGATCCCGATGTTCCTGATCATCGGGGTCTGGGGCGGCAAGCGGCGCGTTTACGCCAGCTTTAAATTCTTTCTCTATACGCTGCTGGGCTCGGTGCTGATGCTGCTCGCCATCATGGCGATGTACTGGCAGGCCGGCACCACCGACATCCCGACGCTGCTCGCCTATGAGGGTTTCTCGGAACGGATGCAGTTCTGGCTCTGGCTGGCGTTCTTCGCCTCCTTCGCGGTGAAAATGCCGATGTGGCCGGTGCATACTTGGCTTCCCGACGCGCATGTCGAGGCGCCGACAGCCGGCTCGGTCATCCTCGCGGGCGTGCTCCTGAAAATGGGCGGCTACGGTTTCCTGCGTTTCTCCATCCCCATGTTCCCGCTGGCCTCGGCGGACCTCGCGCCGCTGGTTTTCGCGCTCAGTGTCATCGCCATCATCTACACCTCGCTGGTCGCCTTCGCGCAGGAGGACATTAAAAAGCTCATCGCCTATTCCTCCGTCGCGCATATGGGGTTCGTGACGATGGGCATCTTCACACTGACGTCGCAAGGCGTGCAGGGCGGCATCTTTCAGATGTTGAGCCACGGCATCGTGTCCGGCGCGCTGTTCCTCTGCGTCGGCGTCATCTACGACCGGATGCATACCCGCGAGATCGCCGCCTATGGCGGGCTTGCTGACCGTATGCCGCTTTACGCGCTGGCCTTCATGGTGTTCACCATGGCCAATGTCGGGCTG
>Ga0136634_10000078_pt1 | contig 47005 bp, 28 predicted proteins | sample AntDrymUQ8332106_2_FD_104654 | JGI IMG/M metagenome (GOLD analysis project Ga0136634, IMG submission 104654) | Polar desert sand microbial communities from Dry Valleys, Antarctica - metaG UQ833 (21.06) | ecosystem: Environmental > Terrestrial > Soil > Desert | place: Antarctica: Dry Valley... | reverse complement strand
TAATCAATAACACGTGTTTGGGTCAGCAAACAACTCAACCTATGTTATTACATTTTGGCAAGAGACCATTAGATCGCATAAATAGTCATTCTATTGACTCGGCCTTCCCCCTGGACAAATTAATCATAATAGGCTCGCCTGGTACAAAAGTGTCTGTAACTGATGGGAATGATAAAAAATATTTTGAGTCTACTCTAAATCCTAATGCGATTTTTTTAGTGGGGGGCGGCTTAGGTAAACATACCGTCCATATGGTAGATGAAAAAAGTAAATCTACATCTATGGTCATTTTTTATGTATCAGCGAAAACGGTCGTTGATGATAAAGGATATTACAGGGAAATGTTTGATCTCTTTTCTAATGGTATGTGGGAATCGCCTGGTAAGCAAATCGGAAGTGTAACATGGAATGGAAAGTTGTATCACTATTTTGTTCCCTGGGGATTGGACCATTGCCATACTATGAAAGGATTAAAATATTTCAATAGTAAAGGCTCTGAATTTGTAGATCTCTGTCGTGATGCTCAACGTGAGGATGGCATGATTTGGTCCTTTATCCAATATCAACCCAATGCTGATTACTGGCTGACACGAGACAAATACACGGGTTATTCAAAGCAAATCGGGGACAAAGTTTTTGTACGGCAGCCGACCGAAAATCATCCTGAATATATATTCGTAAATACGATTTATCAGTGCTGGAAAGCAAGTGGCGACCAGGAATGGATGAAGAAAAATCTTAGCGCCGCTTCAAAAGCATTGGATTATACAATTCATGATGCTGCTCGTTGGAGTAAACGATTTGGATTATTAAAAAGAGTATATACTATCGACTCATGGGATTTCCAGGTAGAGGATGAATTTCTTCCTGACCTGGGAATTACAAACAGTATGATCCTGGATCCGGTGAAATCTAAATTTGGTGTATTCTTTGGTGACAATACAGGATATATTACTGCCTGCTTTGAACTGGCAGAGATGTATCAACGATCTGGCATGAACGCTGATGCTAATAAATATCGCCTTCGGGGCATAGAATTAAAAAACCGTTTAGATAAGTTAGCCTGGAATGGTCATTTTTACACTCATTTTATAGAAGAAGATTCTACATTAAAACGACAACTTGGAGTTGATGAAAAATCGCAGCTTGCTCAATCCAATGCATACTCAATAAATCGTGATATAGATACTTCCCAAAAAAAAGCGATCATCAAAACATATCTGAACCTTCAGAAGCAACTACCGGTAGGTTCTCCTGGTGAATGGTATGCTATTTATCCGCCGTTTCAAAGAGGATTTACGGTTCACAACGCAGTATGGCAATACATGAACGGAGGTGTTGGTGGACATGTAGCTGGTGAGTTGGCACGCGGGGCATTTGAAAATGGGTATGAGAAATATGGTGCCGATATCTTAAATCGTTTGTTTGAGCTCGGGAAAAAATACGACAATAAAATATACTTCTCATACACAGGTTCACTCAGTACTCCCCTACCCCCGGTGTATAAACCCCTGGATCTATCTACATACGCCAACATGGATTTTTGGGATAAAGGAAGTACGGAATCCCGGCCATGGATGCTGGTAAAAAGAAAAGGAGATGATTTTCACCACTTGCCAGTAGGCGATCAATCCTTTAATAAAATTAATTTTAAAATCATTGATCCGGAAAAGAATGGGCGGAAGGCGGTGTTGGCCGTGTCTCGTTTGAATGGTTTTCCTTCTACAATGGAAATCCAGGTAAATGATACTGCAAATAGTATTTATTTGTTGCATACCTCTACAAAACCAACTTCAGAAAATGTAGTAGGTAATGTGACTTTTGTTTATTCAGACGGAACCACAAGAAACAATTATATTATTAATGGGAAGCATCTTACTTATTGGTGGTTTTCGCAGTTGAAAACGGATCGTTCTGGCATTGCATGGTATGGCAAAAATGATGTTAGTGAAGGCGTAGGATTAAGCTGGTGCGCCATCGATAACCCTGATTCACAAAAAATAATTTCGAAAATCATTCTTGACGCCCCCGCTGATAATGGTATTTATACAGTTTTCGGGATCACCCTTTCCAACAAGCCTCATTATATTCCGGTAAATCCCGTGTCTTTCGGTGGGCCAGACAACTGGGCAGCGGCTACCGCCATGGCAGCTTTCATAGAAGGTTTGGCGGGCGTGAAAGATGTTCAGAATACAGAGGCTTTTTCCACTCCGATAATCTCCCCTCGATGGATCAATACAAAAGCAAATGATGTTTGTGTAACTATTCGCTATGAAGCATCTAAGGGGTACATAAGCTATAAGTATAAAAACATACCCGAAAAAAAGGAAATTCAAATCATCGGGACAGGAAGTGGCAATCGAATCATCTACCATATTCAATTACCGGATAAAATAAAAGCGGCGAGGTCGGTTAAAAGAAACAATCAAAATTTGTTGTTTAAGACTTTTACAATTGAAAATACGAGCTATGTTGATTTTTTGGTGAACGATACTAACCCGGTTCCGATAATTATTAGATATTGATATAAGAAACAGTGGTTTTGTTCGCTTAAAAAACGCATTCCTTTTAAGGTAGAGTTGTATGAGGAATCAGAAAATGAAACATGTAGCTGCATTAATTTAAGAACTGATTATTAATTTTTAACCGCCTCTCGTTTCCAATTCCTGTAGCTCTTCGGCGACAATTTCATTACTGATTTAAACTGGCGATTAAAATAAGAAAGGTTGGTAAATCCAGATTCGAAACAGGCATCACCGATAGAACGGCTATCATTATTCAGAAGTTTACACGCATATGAGATGCGCACCTCGTTTAGGAACTTTGTAAAGTTCTTAAGCGTACGTGATTTAAAATATCGGCAAAAGGAACTCTCTGTCATATTCGCGATCATTGCAATGTCCCGGATAGAAATCTTTTCAGAAAAATGTTCATACACATAACTGTTTACTGCATGCATTCTGTCCTCATCCAATGTATGATCATATTCATAATCTTTTGGTGTGAGATATTTATAATCCCCTGTTTCCGATAACGTGGTCAATATCTCCAGCAATGATACCAGCTTCCGTGTTTCATTCATTGAATGCATATCAAGCAAAACCGAAGAAACTTTTTTAATTATGCGAGAATCAAAAGAAAGTCCGCGACGTGCTTTTTTTAATAACTGGTTTATAGAGAACAATTCTGGCTTTTGGAGAAAATCCTTTCCGAGAAATCCTTCTGTAAACTGGATAATTAAACCAAAGGGCAAAATTTCAGGACACTGCCTTGAAAACTCTTTGTCCTCCTGTAATACATGCGGAAAGTTTGGTCCTAATAATGCCAGATCACCTTCTTCAAATTGATGAAACCCCTGTCCTATTACCCCGCTGGTTCTACCCCTGATAAAATAGATCAACTCAATTTCAGGATGATAGTGCCAGCGGGTTGTAAGATCAAATGGCTCCCATTTAAATACAAATGATCTATTTGCCTGTGGATTGATTAAACGATAAGCGGGTTCTGTCATTTATGACAATAATTTTCTGTATTTGAATGTATATCTCTAAAATAGGATAAAATAGTTCAAATTTCGGGCAAATTCTTGACAAACAATATCGCGATAAGCTTTCATATTTACAGAAAGATTGTTGTCATAATATGCAGCTAGGGATTAGTACATATTCCTTTCCATGGTCAGTAGGAATAAAGGATTTTCCTCCTACGCACCCACTTACTGCAACAGAACTTTTGCACTATGCAGCAGAAAAAAATATCCGTTGTATTCAATTTGGTGATAATTACCCGCTGCATCTTTTAGAATTGCAGGAGCTGAATGAATTAAAGAAGAAAGCAGATCAATTGAACCTAAAGATCGAGGTTGGAACAAGGAAGCTAACTGTCGAAAATATAATCACCTATATTTCCATTGCTACCATCATGGAAACGGATTTTATAAGAATTGTAATTGATGATGAAAACTATCATCCTTCCGAGACTCATGTGATTGAAGTTATTAATCAGGTTCTCCCCTATCTACATGCGGCCAAATTGCGTTTGGCGATTGAAAATCACGATCGCTTCCCATCTAATACATTAAAGTATATCATTGAATCAACTGATGACGATCTTATTGGCATTTGCCTTGATTCAGCGAACTCGCTGGGGAGCGGGGAAGGGTTAGGAGAAGTTGTTTCTGTGTTGGCGCGTTATACAGTGAATTTACATATTAAAGATTTCACGATTCAACGCTTACCGCATAAAATGGGATTCAAAATAACGGGGTGCATCGCAGGAGAAGGAATGGTAAATATCCCTTCACTTGTTAAGGAAGTAAAAAACTATGGCAGGTGTCGTTCTGCAATTCTTGAATTATGGTCTGAACCCAAATCAACTATCAATGAAACCATTTTAAATGAAAAACGATCAGCAGAAAAAAGTATTGAATATCTGAAAACAATTTTATCATGACCAAGATTGCATTAGTAGGCGCCGGAGGAAAAATGGGTTGCCGGTTAACGGATAACTTTCTGAAATGCCCACAGTATATTCTCGATTATATTGAATTGAGTGAGGAAGGTATTCAAAACTTGAAGGCAAGAAATGTGGTAGTGAGTACCGAAGCCGATGCTATGCCGGTGGCAGATGTGGTTATACTCGCTGTTCCTGATGTCAGTATCGGCAGCATATCAGATAACGTAATTCCCAAAATGAAATCGGGTGCTTTAGTCCTTACTCTGGATCCCGCGGCTCCAATTGGAGGAGTCATCCATCACCGCAATGACCTGGGTTATGTTATTGCTCATCCCTGTCATCCTTCGGTGTTCAATTGGGAGCCCACAGAAACGGCATTCCGCGATTTTTATGGAGGAATATCTGCCAGGCAATCCATTGTTGTTGCCATGATGCATGGCAGTGAACAACAATATCTGTTAGGGGAGAAAATAGCGAACGACATGTATGCACCTATCAAGGATGTTCATCGTATCAGCTTAGAACAAATGGCAATTCTGGAACCAGCAATGGTAGAAACTTTGGCACAAACCTGCATGGAGGTGGTGAAAGAAGGTTACGATCGCATTGTTGAAATGGGTGTTCCTGAAGCCGCTGCCCGGGATTTCGTACTAGGTCATCTTCGAATACAGATAGCGGTGCTTTTTAAAGAAATTAATGGGAGCTTTTCTGATGCCGCATATAAGATCAGCAAACGTGCAAAACCTATTTTATTTAAAGAGAACTGGAAAAAAATATTTGAAATGGATGATATTAAAGAACAAGTAAGCGACATTATTCATAAATAAATGGTACTGTAAAATTAATTAAGCCCAATTGTAAAATCATTAGCCACGAATTACACAATTTATCAAGAAACGAATTGGGTGAAATTTTTAAAATTAATGACAAGAAAAATATAACGCTTTCAATCTTTAATTATGATAAAAGTATTATTAACGATTTTCTTTGCTGTATTCATTGCTTCAACTTCTTTAAGCCAACTAAAAGTAAGCGGCGACAAAAGATTTCTAGTAACTGCTGAAGGAAAACCTTTCTTCTGGCTGGGTGATACTGCATGGGAATTATTTCACCGCCTTACCAGGGAAGAAGCGGAAAAATATTTGAAAAATCGCGCCGATAAGGGCTTCACGGTCATTCAAGCCGTGGCCCTTGCTGAACTTGATGGCCTGCACGATCCAAATCCTTATGGTGAAATACCGCTTGAAAAAGATGATCCTACAAAACCCAGAGAGGCCTATTTTCAACACGTGGATTTCATTATAAACAAAGCCGCAGAACTAGGTTTGTATATTGGTTTGTTGCCGACCTGGGGTGATAAAGTTTTTAAAGACCGATGGGGAGCAGGCCCTGAAATTTTTAATACCGATAACGCAAAAATTTATGGACGGTGGATAGGAAATAGATATAAGAACAAAAAGAACATCATTTGGATTATTGGAGGAGATCGCAATCCGGATGAAAAAGGTTCCGGCATCTGGAGAGCCATGGCGGCGGGCATTGTTGAAGGTGTAGGAGGACAGGAGAAAGCTTTAATGACATTTCATCCCCAGCCAAATAGTCTTGAAGACGGTGGTTCTTCTAAATACTTTCACAAGGACGAATGGCTGGATTTTAATATGTTCCAGACGGGACATTGCAGAGAGAATAACGTTTGGGATCGGGTACAAGTTGTATACAATCGTACTCCTGTTAAGCCAGTTCTTGATGGCGAAACTTTATATGAGGATCATCCGGTTTGTTTCAACGCGAAAGATCTGGGAACTTCAAGCGCTTATGACATACGTAAACACGCATATCTCGATGTTTTTGCAGGAGCATTCGGGCATACTTATGGCTGCCATGACATCTGGCAGATGTATGCTCCGAATCGTACACCGGTCAACGGACCTCATTTTCCGTGGTATGTTGCCCTGGACCTTCCAGGTGCCGGTCAGATGAAATTTTTAAGATCACTGATAGAGTCGCGACCAATGCTGGACCGGGTTCCAGATCAAACAATCATCAAAGATGCAATGGGAGCCAGTGACCGGATACAGGCAACACGTGGTAAAGACTATATTTTTGTTTATAGCACGCAAGGAAAACCTGTAACCGTTAACCTCGGGACAATATCGGGTTCCGAAGCAACAGCATTCTGGTATAATCCAAAGAATGGTGAGAGTAAAGATGATGGTCGATTCCAGAATTCAGGTCAGAAAATATTTACTCCGCCAAGCTCTGGTTACGGTAATGACTGGGTGCTGGTTATAGATGATGCTTCAAAAAATTATAACAGACCAAAAAGCCAATGAAACCTCTCAGATTTGCGGTAATCGGTACTGGCTTCTGGTCAAACTACCAGATAGCAGCATGGAAAGAATTGGAGGGGATTGATTTAGTTGCTGTATATAATCGTACGCCCGAAAAAGCAAAAGCAGTAGCTGAGAAATATAATGTACCAGCAATATACACCTCGGTTGATGAATTATTAGCCAATGAATCGCTTGACTTTATAGACATCGTTAGTAACGTGGATACACACCTTCAATTTACCGTGAGTGCAGCCAGTAAGGGAGTTGATGTGATTTGTCAGAAGCCCATGGCTCCTTCAGTTGCGGATGCTGAACGAATGCTGAATTGCTGTAAAGACAATAATAAAAGACTATTCATTCATGAAAATTTCAGGTGGCAAGCTCCGATCCGGGCTTTAAAAGAAGCAATTGCATCCGGTGTGATCGGCAAACCCTTTAAATCAAGAGTTTCATTCTGTTCTGCTTTTCCTGTTTTTGATAATCAGCCGTTTCTAGCCCATCTGGAAAATTTTATCCTGGCCGACATTGGCTCACATATACTCGATATTTGCAGGTTTCTTTTTGGTGAAGTAAAAACATTACACTGCCTGACACAAACAGTAAATAAGAAAGCACTTGGAGAAGACGTTGCCAATGTTTTAATGGAGATGGAAAACGGGTTGCATTGTATTGCTGAAATGTCTTATGCCTCGGTTCTGGAGAAAGAGACTTTTCCACAGACCTTAATTTTAGTAGAAGGGGAATCAGGGTCCCTTCACCTGACAAATAATTTTGAATTAAGAATTACAACCAGAAAAAGAACTACTTCTTCATTTATACAACCCAGTAAGTACAGTTGGGTGGATCCAGATTACGCGGTTGTGCATTCGAGTATTGTAGATTGTAACAGAGATATTTTAAAAGGCTTGCAGGGGGGAAAGGCAGAGACTACAGGAGAGGATAATCTTAAGACCGTTCAACTGGTTTGGGCTTGTTATGAATCAGCTGCAACCAAACAAACCGTTATCATATAATGCTTCGATTGAGAAATATATCGAAATATTTTACTGGGGTAAAAGCCCTGCAAAATGTTACACTTCATTTTGAAAAAGGAATGATCCATGCTCTTTGCGGGGAAAATGGTGCAGGCAAAAGTACCTTGATGAATATTATAATAGGTATCCACCAACCCGATGAAGGTGTCATATTATGGAACGAGCAACCTGTTGAAATCAAGAACGTTCAAACTGCACAGCGGCTTGGGATTTCCATGGTATATCAGGAACGGAGTCTTGTAGATTCGTTAAGCATCGCAGAAAATATCTACCCTGTACAAACCCCGGTTGTGAAAGGGGGTCTTATCGACTTCCCGTTACTATTCAGACAAACTCAGCAGCTACTAAATGAGCTTGGATTAATCAATCTTTCGCCGATGACACTGGTAAAGAAATTGTCTACGGCACAAAAACAAATGATTGAAATCGCAAAGGCAATTGCAAAGACACCTTCATTATTAATTCTGGACGAACCAACGGCATCACTCACGCATAGTGAAACAGAAATACTTTTCCGTATTCTAAAAAACCTCAAAGATAAGGGTGTGGGTATAATTTATATTTCACATCGTATGTCTGAGCTACAAAACATCTCGGATATTATTTCAGTACTAAAGGATGGAAAATTTATATCCACCATTGATAGCAAGACGCCTGCACAGGAAATTGTTCGTTTAATGGTTGGAAGAGATTTGGAGTCAGTGAAGAAGTCCTCAAATGTGCAAATGGAAGTCAGTCTTGAAGTCGAAAATATACGAGGCAAAGGTTTCCGTAATATCAGCTTCAAACTTCATAAAGGGGAAATTTTGGGTTTTGCAGGTTTACAGGGTTCAGGAAGATCAGCCATGGCAAGAGCATTATTTGGTGATGAAAAAATTACGGGTGGAAAAATTTTAAAGGATGGAAAGATCCTTCATTTAAATCATCCATCAGAGGCACTTGAACATGGCATTGTCTATCTGCCCGAAGACAGGAAAGCGGAGGGCTTATTCCTGCATTCATCAATTTCCGAAAACATTTTTTCGGCACAATTAAAAAAAGGCTTTTACAACGCAGCAATTGCAGATGATGTAAGCCTCAAATTATGTAAGCTTTTTTCAATCCGTACAACTACAGTTAAACAACATCTGCGCAAACTAAGTGGGGGCAACCAGCAGAAAGTGGTGTTGGCGAAGTGGCTTGCACAAGAACCTGAAATCTTAATTGTGAATGAACCTACCCATGGAGTGGATATTGGCTCTAAAGAAGAAATTTATCAGTTACTGAAATATATGACGGCAGAGGGAAAAAGTATTTTACTTATATCCAGTGAATTACCGGAACTGTTGTTCCTTTCCGATCGCATTGCAGTGATGCATGAAAAGGAAATCATAGGAATTCTAAACCGGGAAGAAGCAACCGAGGAAAGAATAGCTGCTCTGGCATCTGGTATCAAGACCACTAAAATGTACATATGCAAATAAAGGAACGATTGCAGGACAGGGTTTTTTCTTTAGCCGCCAGTATTCTGATATTATGCATTATCATGACTTTCATTTTTCCCACACAATTCCCTACTGTTGAAAATTTCTCACAACTTTTATTGAATCTGTCTATTGACACCATTGTAGCCGTTGGAATGATGATCCTCTTAATCTCAGGAATGTTTGATCTCTCGGTTGGTTCTATTGTAGCATTCTCCGGTGGTTTAGCAGGCTATTTGATGTACTATCATGATGTAAATTTTTTAATAGCTATTGTAGCCGGACTTTCCGGATCTGTTCTGATAGGCTTTGTAAATGGATGGCTAATTGCAATCGCAGGCATCAATCCGATGATACAAACCCTGGCAATGATGGGTATCGTAAGAGGGCTTGCACTGATGTTAAGCGGGGCAGGTATCCAAAATTTCCCTTACAATTTTATTTATATTGGTCAATCGAAATTGCTTGGACTTCAGGCACCGGTGTGGTACATGATCTTCATTGTTTTGATGTTTAGCTTCCTGGTAAACCGGACTGTTTTTTTTCGGCGGTATTATTTTATCGGCGGTAATGAACGCGCTGCAAAGCTTTCCGGGATACAGGTAGAAAAAATGAAAATCTGGGCCTTCGTAATTTCAGCTACATTGGCGGGTATTGCCGGGATTCTTCTTTCTTCACGGTTAGGTGCAGCCCTCTCTACCTCGGGCCGTGGATTAGAACTTCGGGTGATTACCGCAGTTATCCTTGGAGGAGCTAGTCTATCAGGCGGTTTTGGAAAGATTTTTGGTGCTTTACTCGGCGCGCTTTTTATGGCACTTATCAATAACCTGTTAATTATCGGTCGTGTATCCGGCTATTGGCAGGAAATTATTTTAGGTATAGTTTTAATTGTAGCAGTAGGCCTTGATCAATGGCTGATTCGTAAAATGGAAAAATAATTGCGCATGCATAAATATATTCTGTTTGTACTATCTCTCTTTGTTCTGTGTTGCGAACCCCCACCACGATATGAAAGCAGTAATTATACAACCAATTTGACAAAAGACAAATTCGTTACCACAAATGAGGTTTCGCCCACCGAAGAATATGTAATGATTACAACAGCAGTTAACCTGCCCCTTTATGTGAGCCACGACCAAAAAGCTTTCTTGCAGTGGGGAAAAAAAATGGGAGTGCGTACTTCTATTCTAGGTCCATCGGAATGGGATGTACCAGGACAGATTGCAACCATTGAGCAGGTAATACCTGGTAAACCCGCAGGACTCCTGATCAACGGTACAGACCCCGGTATTGCATCCGCTATTAAAAAAGCGGTTGCAGCAGGCATCCCCACCGTTGTTTATGATTCAGAGATACCGAATTCAGATCGACATTCCTTTATAGGTAGTGATTGGTATGAGATGGGAAGATTGCAGGGTGAAAGGATGGCATCTTTGATTGGTGGTAAAGGAAAAGTTGCATGCATGGGTATTTTGGGCATGGAGAATATGGAAGCAGGATTCAAAGGTTTGCAGGACGCATTAAAAAAATTTCCCTCCATAGAGTTTATTGGCAAGTATGATGATAAAGCAAATGTAGAAATTGCAGCCAGGCTTACCGCTGATCTGTTAGCTGCGCATCCAGATCTGGCAGGTATTGCGGGTTTTGATTCCAACTCCGGTCCTGGAATGGCCTTATCTGTAAAGGAAGCAAATAAAAAAGGAAAAGTTAAACTTACTACCGTTGATGCAGAACCGGAACATTTACAACTTGTAAAGGAGGGAGTGATCAGTTTTCTTGTGGGTCAAAAAAGGGAACTGTTCACCTGGCTGGGCGCGCAATTCCTGTATGATATGCGTCATAACACCCTGCCACTTTCGACTAATGATGCCCGTGCAGGCATTGTTCCCATTCCAAGAACCGTTATCACAGGTTCTATTGAAATTGATTTATCCAATGTTGATTTTTTCCTGCAAAATGCTGGTAAGAAATGAATGTGGAAACCATCATCATTCCATTTGAGGAGGAACTTTTACCGGTAACTAAACTTCATTCAGGCAGAATCAGCTGTGTTTATGAACATGGGAGACTTCGGTATATGAAATATGGTGAAACAGAAGTGATCCGGATGATTTACTTTGCTGTAAGAGATAAAAACTGGGAAACGGCTCCTTATAAAATAGAAAATGAAATCATCAAGAGGAGCGATAATGCTTTCTTTATCTCTTATACTGCGATTCATAATCTGAACGAAATTACTTATTGCACCGAAGTGTTCATTGAGGCGAAAGAAAATACAATAACATTTCGTGCTAAAGGTGAGGCGTTGAGTTCTTTTAAACGAAATCGAATTGGTTTGTGTGTCCATCACCCGGTAAAAGAATGCAAAGGAAAAGGAGTGAATATACTCAGGACCGATGGAACTACATACCATTCCCAATTCCCTGATCTGATTAAACCCTATCAGCCGTTCACAAACATAAAAAAAATGAACTATCAAATAGGCGAAGGTATCCGCGCAGATCTGATCTTTGAGGGAGATGTCTTTGAAACCGAAGACCAGCGGAATTGGGCTGATAGTTCTTACAAAACGTATTCTACTCCCCTCGATATTCCATTTCCGGTACAGGTTAATTTTGGGGAGAAAATGGAACAAAGACTGGAAGTAACAATCTTCGGTGAAGTTTTAAAGGAAGAAGTAAAAGAGTCTTCAGCAGATGAAAGAAAAATAGCGTTTCCGAATATCGGATACAGCCGCAACAATAACGACCCTTTACGCAATGATGAAGTTCTTTTGATGCATCAAATACCGTTTGATCATTACCGCATTGAACTTCATTTTCAATCCTCACACTGGGAGCAGCAATTCTTTCAATCCCTTGCAGAAGCACTGGTTCTGGAAACCAGGCTTGAAATCGCATTATTTTTTGATGCTGATTTTCAGAAACAATTAAAAGACTTCCTGGTTCTACTCAAAAAAAACAGTTCTGCGGTGAGTAGCGTATTGGTGTTACATATTGATCATGCCGCTACACCGGACAACCTGATGCAATTAGTATACACAGAAATAAAACAAAGCTGCCCGCATATTTCCGTTGGCTACGGCACGGATCAATTTTTTGCAGCGTTAAACCGGAACAGGCCAGGCGGAATGGATTTGGATTTTGTTTGCTTTAGTCTTTGTCCGCAGGTGCATGCTTCGGATACACGCTCCTTGATTGAAAATCTTGAGAGGCAGGCAGACCTTATTACTGCAGTACGGTCATTTGCTCCTGGAAAAAAAATTCATATATCTCCCATTACTTTTACAATCCGGAGCGGCAAGGAACCAGAACAAGATTATGATCCCCGCCTTCATCGGTGGTTAGGTGCATTGTGGACGTTAGTTGCTATTAAAAACCTGGGCGAAGCCGATCACTTGACATTCTACGAGGTGAAAGGATATAGAGGAATACTTTATAACGAAGCGTTGAATGCTGATAATTCTCCATTATATAAAATGCTACAAATTATTAGATCTTTTAAACCCCGGTGGATCATTGATAATAACTCCGGAAAAATTCAAGTGGATAATATGATGTTCGAAAATGATCTGGGAAACCGATTGGAATTTATTATCGACAGGTCTACACTGGAATCGCAAAATGTTCTAAAGGTGTAATTTTCTGCCTGCTCTACGGTGGAGGATTAGATCATTCTGTTTTCTTTCTACTTCCACATTAAAATAAGAGCAACTGCATTTCATATGGTTTACAATTCCGAAACAAAGTGATAATTACCGGAACCTATATTTACAACAGCGTATCCATTTTTATACCTCATTAGCAGAGCCGGATCCAAAATTTTTCCGCCCTCAGTTATCTTACCATTTTCTTTACTCTTTATCCAAACTTCAGCGGTTGTATTGGCTGGTACGGAAACCTTCAGATCAAATTGGTTGTTATTTTTTTTCCAATCGCTACTTATAATTCCCCTCACCGATTGATAACTTCCCTTTGCCCAGGTTAGATCTCCGGCTGGTTGTGGTTTGATGAGGATTTTTTCAAATCCGGGAGAAGCAGGGTTTATCCCAAGCACTGAGCGGTAAAACCATTCACTGATGGAACCAAACATGGGATGATTTTGGGAAGGAGCATTATCGGGATATTTCCAGGTCTCCCACAGTGTAGTTGCTCCGCGCGACAGCATATATCCCCAACCCGGGTAATTACGTTGGTTCGCGATAGTATATGCCAGCTCGTTTTGATCTTGTAAACGAAGCACATCAAATAACATCTGTGTTGAGAATATGCCTGTCGACAAATGATTTTTATGCCGTGCAAATTCATCAAGCAATACCTGGAACGTTTTTTCTTTTTCTGGTGACAAATCATGCCATAAGGCAAAGAGCTGTGCCGATTGTGTTGCATTATCGAATCTACCTGTTCCGGGTACAAAGTATTTACGTATAATATCATTTTTTATTCTGAGAGACAACTTCTCGAATTTTATAGAATCGTCATAAATATCCAAAATAGACGCAAATTGTTTCGCTAATACAGCGTGGTGATAATAAAACACCGAAGCGGTAAATGCTTCAGGTCTCGGATCCAATGCTTCGTGATCACTAATATCCCAATGAAATAATCCATTTATGGCTTTCGTTAGAAGGAAGTCCATCTGCTTTTTGAACGCATTATAATTCTGTTCAATAATTCTTTTATCACCATAAAAATCATAAAGCTGTTTTTGTAAAAAGGGAAAAGCCAGTTGCCATCCCAATGGACCCGAGGCACCACCATAGCCGCGGTCGGCAATGCCAGTATGAGGAGCAATTTCCGTAATTCCTCCATCAGGTTGTTGGTCGTTTGCAAAGTCATAAATTGTTTTCCGGTAGAAATTAGCCATATCGTAATTGTAGATATATGCTGGTGCCGTTGCTACCATATCACCACCGTACCCCATCTTCTCACGTCCGGGACAATCCGATTGAACACTGAAAACATTGCTTAAAAAAGTCCATTGAATAACCTTGTTCAATTTATTAAACATTTCATTTGAGCAGGCAAAGGCTCCGTTTAATTCTACGTCTGAGTTCATGCGAAGTCCTTCTATATCATTTATCGTTGGCTTACCTGGCCATCCCGTAATCTCTACGTACCTGAATCCATGGAAAGTAAATCGGGGTGACCATGTTTCAGTTCCTGTTCCCTTTGTAATATACCGGTCTTCCTGCCATGCGGTTTTCGGAGATCCGGGTCCTCCTTTTAAATTAAAAATTTCTTTTATCTGCCCCGCTACAGTAGTATAAAAATTCAATCGTCCCTTTGCCAGGGTATCTTCCCCATATCGAAGGTTTATCTTTGTACCGGCGGGTGCTGTAATTTTTATCCTTGCCACTCCTGCAAAGGATTGACCCATGTCTACAATAAAAGTATCTTTTCCTGCCTCATAAATACGTAAGGGCTTTACAATTGTGGTAATTCGAATGGGAGGCTGTAATTGGGAGATCAATTCACCGGAAGGCCCTTCAGTGATTGTGGCTTTTTTCCATCCTTCTGCATGATTCGTAAACCATGAAGGATTTTCAAGTCTTGCATCATATTGCTCCCCCAGATAAACATTATTACGTACCACTGGTCCGGGAGCTGTCAACCACGATTCATCTGAAATAATGGTTTGTTGAGATCCATCTGTATAGCGGATAAGAATTTTCGACTGAATGCAGGGCCTTCCTGTTTGTTGCACATCGCGCAAATTGAAACGCCCAAACAGCCGGATCGGAAGTGGATTATACCAGCCATTACCCAACATCAATCCAATTATATTATTGCCTTTTTTTAATTCATCGGTAATGTCATAGGTACTATACAAAACCTGCTTTCTATAACTGGTAAAGCCAGGTTCAAGCATTCGATCACCGATTTTTTTTCCGTTCAGGTATGCTTCATAATAACCAAGACCACTGATATACAAACGAGCGGAACTGATTTTTTTATCAGTGGCAAACGATCTTTTGAATAGTGGCATGGGATCGTCTCTGTAGAAGTCTTCATCTCTTTCAAACTGCTTGCTTCCATCACTGATCCATTTTGCCTGCCAATCAGCGGAAGATAACATAGCAGTTTCAAAACTGTTTACAATGCTCCATTCAGAACTTTGATTTTTCGAATCGTATACTTTGACGCGCCAGTAATATTTTGAAAATGGTTGCAGGCGGTTTCCGGAGTATACTATATGGGTGCTTTGGTTTGAGTTAATTTTTCCTGTTGACCAGATTTTGCCAATGCCTGATAGTACCTCTTTCAGGTTATCGCTTACAATAATTTCATACGCAATTTGTTTCTGATTTCTATCATCAGATAATAAAATCCAACTTAACCTCGGATTAGAAATATCGATTCCTAAAGGATTTTGGATGTATTCTGTTGTTAGTTTACCTGGTTTTAATGAAGAAGCCGTAAAACCCAACATGGAATAAACCAGGCATAAAAAAAGAAAAGCCATTTTCGTTAAACTCATATATACAATCTTAGTGAAACTGGTTTTTGAAATTTTGGTAGAAGCATCGTGCATGAGTGCTGGTTTTTCTGTCAACTATAATTCCTAAAAATAAAGTTTGCTAGAGAAACAGTGTCCTTATGTGTCATTAAGGTGAAGAATTCATCAAAATATTGCTCTTTCAATGCCTTTTGGTTTGATGGCTTAGCGCCCCTCATTAACGAATAACTGGCCTTACAACCGTGTACTTAAAAAAAACTTTAAGAATAAAGTAAAAACAGGGGTTACAAAATAAACAGGGTTCGCTCTTTAAATGGATAACCCCCAACGATATGATGCCAGCCTTTCAGATTGGGTCCCAGAACCAGGTACCCAAATATACTCAGGTAGTAAACGCTGTAACGGATGCTATCCGAAAAGGTCATTTAAAAAAGGGACAGAAAATTTCATCGATCAATGAACTTAGTGATGAATATTTTATTTCCAGGGTAACAGTTGAAAAGGCTTATAATATATTAAAGGAGCAAGGGACCATCATTCCAATTAAGGGTAAGGGATTCTACATTAACCGGGTCGACCTGGATGCTCCTGTTAGGATTTTATTACTCTTCAATAAGATCAGTAATTACAAAAAACAAATATATAACGCATTTATAAAAACGATGGGCACAAATGCCATTGTAGATCTGAAAATTCACCATTTTAATGTACAGATATTAAGATCGTTGGTTGAGAACAACATGGATGATTATGATTACATAGTTTTAATGCCGTACTTCTATGAGAACATTGAAGAAGCCGTCAATATCATCAAAACCATCCCCCCAAATAAACTCATGATTATAGACAGGCGTATACCATTTTTCAATTCTGAGTGTGGTTGTGTATACCAGGACTTTGAAAACGATATCATTGATGCTTTAGATAAAGGGCTGGACCTATTAAAGAAATATTCAAAGCTTTATTTTGTATACTCCAATATGATTCCCTACCCGCCCGAAATGGCACGGGGATTTAGAAAATTTTGTATGCAAAACTCATTTAAAAATGAATTGATGGGAGAAGTGAATGCCAATACCGAAGTAAAAAAGGGGGATGCATTTATTGTTATTGAAGAAACGGACTTATCAAGCCTCATTAAAAACTGTCGTACAAAAGGATTAAAGATTGGCAAGGATGTGGGTATCATCTCTTACAACGAAACCCCCCTAAAGGAAGTTTTGCTGGAGGGTATAACAGTCATTTCAACTGATCACGAACAACTGGGTGAATCTGCCGCAAACCTTATACTTTCTAACAGTAAAGAATCTATCAAGAATCCGTTTGTCTTTATCAGGCGGAACTCTTTGTAAATAAGAAATTATTTCCAATTATCATGCTGTCTGAGTTTAGGATTTAATTGCAGTTCCTCGAAAGGAATAGGCAGGTATAAATTTTTTAGGGTAAAAGAAAATGGAGTATGGACAGAGCCAAACTCCCAGCCATGATCGAGATCTTTTCTGTATACTTCAGCAAGAATCCCACCTATATGCCACCTTCTTAAGTCAAACCACCTGTGCCCTTCTTCGAAAGCCAATTCAATTCGTCTTTCTTCGATGATCCACTTCATAATTGTTTTTTTATCTGTTTCTGATGAAGGGTAATCCGCAGGAGTTGATACAGGAATAGTAGATGATTGACGAGCCCGTGATCGGATCTGATTGATCAACTGAATAGCTTCGGCGGGGGATCCCCCCGATTGAAGAATAGCTTCCGCCTTGAGTAATAAAACATCAGCGTATCGCATGATTCTTGGATTATTTGTATAGGAGGCAGCAAAATTTCTTCCATCTCCACCGAATGAACCTTTTACATATTTTATGATCCCCTCATGATTGAAGCAAAATTCTTTCCGGGGATCATTCCCAAAAGCAGTCTTTAAAGATTCCGTTGGTAAAAGTCTGGAGCCACCAAAAAATGACCAGTGATTATCAAAAAAGCCCCAGTAACCGCTGATATCCCCATTGCCATCAAACTGGTCGGTATCGAGCCAAGGATTACTTCCCTCCTGATTTGAATTATCCCCTACCTGAATTTCAAATACAGACTCTCTATTATTTTCCTGATCCCTTGTAAAATTTTCGCCATACTTAGAGACAAGGCTATAGCCTTTTACCTGGTTGAATTGTTGTAACGCTAAACTGTAATCGCTTATATTTTTTTTAATTGTGCCCATGTACAAATTAGCCTTTCCTGCCATTCCAAAAGCAGCTCCCTTAGTAACACGCCCCTTGTAAGTAGGATCAGGCCATTTTTCGGGTAAAAGCAAGGAAGCAGCAGTAAAGTCGGAAATAGCGGCTTCGAGCAACTCGTTTCCTGACGAATTAGGAGTGTACAACAATGAATCATTATCAATTCTCCTGTTTACTAAAGGCGCAATACCATATAAATTCCACAGTTGAAAATGACTATACCCTCTCAGGAAAAGCATCTCTCCTTTATGCCAGTCCTTCAAAGCATTATTTTTATAAACCCCGCTTGATTTCTTCTGAAAAACATCCAACATGTTGTTGGCTCTTGCATTTAACTGGTACAAAAAAGTATAATAGTCATATACCTTCTTGTTACTTGGCTGAAGGGTCGTAAAACTTTCAAAAGGAGATAACCAGTTTGTGGTGATGTCATCATCAGGCAGTAATCGAACATCGTGCAACCACTCCTGCCCGGTCCCGCCGCGATAATTATAAAAGAAAACAAGTTTAGAATAGATCCCTATCACACCCTGGTCAAATTGTTGTTCTGTTTGAAAATAATTCTGATCTGTAGGTAAAGAAGGATCAAGATCAAGATTTTTTTTCTTACAGGCAGCCCAAAACAAAACACCCGACAAAAGGATAAAAAAACAAGATGATATTTTTGTTCTAACGATCATTACGTTTTACAGTGAGAGGTTTAAACCAAATACAACTGTTCTCGGCGTTGGTACCATATCGTTTTCCGGGTCATAGCCCGAGTATCTTGTGATGATAAATACATTTGATGCACTTATATACAATCTGCACCTTTCTATATATTTCAATTTTTTTACCAGGGCTTCAGATAAGTTATAGCCAACCTGGATATTTGCCAATCGCAAAAAAGAAGCATCTTCAATAAACCTGTCCGACAGTCTTGAATTGTTGACAGACGATGCACCATAATTAATAGCTCGTGGAATATCACTTGAAGAATTGGAAGGAGTCCACCTGTCGAGTACAGTACTTAGCTTGTTACTAAATCTATAGGAGAGTCCATTCATTAAAAGTTCGCTTTGCTTTTTTACATTTCCGACTCCCTGTAATAATATATATAGGTCGAATCCGTGGTATTGTGCCCCCATGTTAATTCCATAATAATAACCAGGGATGGTTTTTCCGAGGTATCCCAGTCCGTCATAATCATCAATCTTTCCATCAGGAACAGTATGATAGCGAACACCTGCTTTTTGATCTTCAGGTGTTGGTGCCCCTCCTATATCCACATATCGCAAGTCACCCATTTGAAGTTGTTGTACCAAGGGTGAATTTCCAAATAGCTTTTTATACTCATTCAATTCACTTTCAGTTTTGATCACACCATCAGACCTGAACCCATAAATAGAATTTATAGGATCTCCTAATACAACCAGGCCGGCAGGAGTGCTCACGGGAATATTGTCGTTTAACCGTGTGACTTTGTTTTTTATAGTTGTGAAATTACCACCGATCGAATACTCAAGTCCATTAAATTTATTTGTGTAATTAAAGGAAAATTCAAATCCCGAATTAAGCGCAGCACCGATATTTTTAAATGGCAGCTCAATAATGCCTACTGACGCGGGTAATCTGTATGGTTGCAGAATTTTTGAAGTTATTCGTTTATAATATTCAAACGAAAAGTCAAGTTTTTTTTTCATCAGAGTGCCCTCAATACCTGCATTGTAAGTTCGTAATCGCTCCCATGTAAGATTAAGATTTGGATAATTGGTAAAAAAAGCACCGAGTACAGGTATTCCACCGATGGTATATGCAGCATTTGCATTGCTGATCAGCGTTAGGTACTGCCAACCTTTAGTATCTGAATTACCCAGTTCCCCCATGCCGAATTTGATCTTTAGATCTGAAACCGGAAGAAATTGCATGAAATTTTCTTTACTGATTCGCCAGGCAGTTGCGATTGAAGGAAAATTGCCCCACTGATATCCCTTGGGATTAAATACTGATGAGCCCTGTCGCAATACGTTTATATCTGCATAATATTTATCAAGGTATTTGTATGTCACCCGACCCAGGTAATTAATAAATGTATTCTTGTCCTTATAGGAATCGGCGGACGCGCCGGGACCATTTAAAGAAAAAAGGTCAGGATCATCCACATCATTAATACCGGAACGACCCGCGATTAATGCGTTAAAAATGGATTTTTGGTCCTCTGCGTGTAAATACAGGTCAATATAATGTCCATTGGAAAATGAAGTTGTATAATTAACCGATAAACGCTTTTGTAATAAAAAATTTGTAGTACGTGTTTCACCGATGCTATTTCCGGAATCAAGACTTATCTCAAATTCATTAAGTGTCCTTAATGACCATTGCATTTCTCTTTGTGTAAAATAATCCGTTCCGATACTGCCGGTAATGTGAAAATTATTCAGAGGGGTTAGTGTGATATAACCACTTCCCAACAATTTGTAAGTATCATTCTGCCTGTTTGTTACGCTTGGAACACCCATAAAGTTCTGCTTGGTCTCCGGGCCATATTGACTCACCCCTACGCTGGAAAAACCATTTGGTCCCATCCCGTAAATTGGCTGCCAGGGAGGAGTAGAAAAAACATTCAACAATGTGATGGGTACACCTGTATTATCACGGTTATCAATCAGATTCGTATAGGCCAGCCGAAGAGTTTGGCCAATTTCCAAAATATTGTTGATCTTAAATGAAGTTCGGCTGCTTAAAGTATATCTTTCCTGGTTGTTGAATTTCAAACTGCTTTCCTGAGAAGCATAGCCTGCACCTACATAATAATTCGATGTTTTGGTACCACCAGATATAGAAAGATCATAACTACTGTAGGCGGCATTATTATTAACTACTGCGTTTTGCCAATCGTGTGTTCCGTTATTCCCTAGATATGCAGATTTTCCTTTTTTGTAGATATCATATTTAGGGTCGTTAAAATCGGGGTTACCGGAATTGGCTTCATTGACTACATCAACATATTGTTCAGTATTTAAAACGTTTATGGTTTTTCGCAAATTTGAAATGCCGACAAATGCATTCAGGTTAACCCGGGACTTTCCTTCGCTTCCTTTTTTTGTGGTAATTAATACTACACCATTCGCTGCACGGGCTCCATATGCTGCAGCTGATGATGCATCCTTTAAAACAGATATGGATTCAATATCTGCAGGATTGATGAGATTAAAAATGTTTTGTGTTCCCCTGACATCTTCAGCTTTTTGTGCGTTTAGTGAAAAGGTGCTTCTACTCCCATATTCATCTACCACCACACCATCTATAACGTACAACGGGCCTGCACTTTCTCCACTAAAAGTGGTTACACCTCTAATCCGTACAATCGGAGCTGCGTTCGGATCACCACCAGGCAAAGAAACATATACCCCTGGCATTCGACCAAGCATTGCCATTTGGGGTGATAATGCATTTGTTTTAATTATATCTCTGCTGGTTATCGCAGAAACTGCTCCTGTCAAATCTCGTTTGGTTTTGGCACCATAGGCTATCACAACAATCTCATCAGCGAGCTTAATATCAGGTGCCATATTTATTGTGAGATTACGGCTTTGACCTATTGATATTTCCTGGTTTTTATATCCGATATAGCTAATCTCAACAGTCGATAACGGAGCATGAACTTTCAGATGAAATTCTCCTCTGCTATCAGAAAACGTACCGTTAGAAAATCCTTTCTCAATAATGGACACATTTGACATTGGCTTCCCCGCTTCGTCTATTATCATACCCGAAACGGCAACTAATTTATTTGATGATTTACTTTTCTTTCCATGACTTAAGTCTGGATCGGTTGGTTTAGATGTTACTGTATTATAGCCCCCCGCTACATCCAAGCCGGTATTTAAGAAAATAACAAATGTATTCGTTGCCGTTTTCTCATAACTCATATTTAATGGAACCAGAAGATATTCCAATAATTTTTCTATTGGCTGGTCTAAGATCATTGGCGATTCAACGCTTTTTCCAGCTATATTCTTTTTTTGATATACAAAATTTACCTTGTAGTGATCTTCTATTGTTTTAAGTGCCTTTACAAGAGTGATTTTTCCGTTCTGAAAACGTTGTGATTGTTCAAAGTAATATTTAAAAGATTCCCTGGCTAACCCGCTATTGTAGTCAGCGAAAACAAGAATCATTAGCAAGAAAATACTTTTACGCAATTTATTTAACATATCCTGGCACCACAATTATATAAAATCAGAGAACTGGCTGAAGCCGCGAAATGTGAATGGTATTTCCTTGTTTGGTAATCTGAATGCGCAAAGCTCTTTCGAGCGTTCTAAGTAATACCTTCTCGTCATTAGTTTCCACTCCACCTGTCAGCTTTTCATTAAGTATATCATTTGGAACCGTTGCAAATTCCCATCCATAGATATATCTTAATTGTTTCAATATTTCGGAAAGAGGTGTATCATCAAACACTAGTTTATTCTCTTTCCATACAGATATATCTTCTACTTTCCCTGCACCCTTTTGAATCTTCTTAGCATTGAGTTCAAGGATTTCCCCAGGGATCAAAAACACCGGATTGGCATTATCATAAACACTAATTTTGACGCTGCCTGAATTCAACGATACTTTAATTTTTTCCTCTCTTTCCATAACATTAAACTCTGTACCTAACACTTCAATATCTGCTTCATTTGTATGTACAATAAATCTTTGATTGGTTTTTGTATGCCTTACCGAAAAGAAAGCCTCACCATCTATCCATACTTCTCTGTCACTTACTTTGTCCCATTGATTAGAGTATTTGATATTGGAATTTGCATTCAGGATAATGGACGAACTATCCGGCAAAATAATTTTTTTGATCTCAGCAAATTGAGTTGTAACAAGGTGTTCAGGCTTTTTTTCAGTAAAATAATAGAAACTGAGAAACAAAACACATCCTAACAACAATGCAGCAACAACATACATGCTCATCTTTGAGAATGAGGTTCTACCAGTTTTCATAAAGACAAGCTTGCCTTCTTTTTGTTTTCGCATGGCAGTCCTGATCTCTTGCCACATAACTTCTTTTTCAGACTGCAAAAGGTTTTGCTTAAAAACCATTGAAAGCAAAAGTGTTTTTGCATTGTATACCTCTTCTTTTTTTTGTGGATTTTCTTTTATGAAACTCGTCCAAAAGACTTCAGATTCTCCGGATGGATGTTTGACCCATTCAAGGAAATCTGCATCCATGACAAAATCATTTTCAGTATACTCTTTATAATTCTTCATTTGTAATAAATAAGTGCAATCATAGAGAGCATTGCACTGCTTTTTGTAACCCTAACATAGTACTCATCCTGGACGATTACGCTAAAAAATAAAATAATGTAATCAGGAGTTGATGATAACCATTTTTTGCCCAATCCTTCATTTGAAGCCTAAGACTATGTAAAGCTTTACACAATGTATTACGCACCACCTGGTTATTGAGATTCATAATTATTTGGATCTCCTCATTTTTAAGTTCCTGGTAAAACTTGAGGAAAATAATTTCCTTTTGTCGGGCCGGTAATTTTTCCAGGGCCATTGCAATGATTAGTTGATGGTTGATATTTATTTCCTTCATCACTATCGAGTGATCCTGAGCTTCAATGATATAGGATGAATGATTAAAAGAGGAAAGGGAAAAGAATTTTCTCCTTTTACCTGCTTTTTTCAAAACCAGGCGGCGAAGGGAAAAAAACAAGTAGTATTTTATTGACCGTGCTACACTAAGCGTATCCTTGTTGGTCCATATTACTATAAATAATTCCTGCACACAATCCTTGACAAGTTCTTTATCGTTAATGATTGTTGATCCATATTGAAAAAGTAAGTTGCTATATGTATCGAAGATTTCGCTAAAAGCGGCTTCGTTACCCTCCTTCATTTCCCTCCATAAAAAGGAATCCCGTTCTACACTAGTAGGTGATGAATTAGCAAGCAGCATCATATAGCAGATTAGGTAGGTGACCTCTGCTAAAATAGGCATTTTTATCGAAGATAGAATTCATTTCCCTCCCCCGTAGCCCGATACATAAGGTCTATCCACAGGGTTAAATAAGAAAGGGTAGCTTTCCCTGTACCTGTAAAAATTTATTCCATAATGACTAGTAATAACTTACTTAAAACCTTCAATCTTCAAGCCATGTCCAATGATTAGTTTGTGACCCAAACCCCCAACGAAGCATCCGTTAATATATAACCCTCAAAACATAAGGAAATCATATTAATTCTCGACAAGTTCGTAATAGATTGTTTTATATGAATTCCCATTCAGCAAAAAACGGCCATTTCTTATTGGCACTTCTTTTCCGGTTCTAATGCCGGAATGATTAAGTAAAAAGAGTTTAAGGCCTTTCTTCGTTTTTAGAGTAATGGTTACCTCAACCGGTTCAATCAATATTGGTTCTATGCCCACAGCTAATAGTTCCGTATGGCTTTCATTAAACTTCATTCCGGAATTTCTAGCGCGGGCCATGCATGTAATTAATATTCTTGGTGAGTTTTTCAGGCTTGTATTCCTTTCCAGAGAGCTTAGCAATACTACTGCAAAGTCGTTACTGGTTTTGAGTTGAAAGTCCTTCAAATCAATTAATTTGTTTTTGGCAAAGCCAACGACGCCCTGCGTTCCACTTGTATTAATAGTAAAATAACCTTTGCTACCATAATTCCATTTCAATTGGTGGGTTGATGATACAACAGAATGATTGATGGTGTCAATAAGTTTTTTATAATCTGGTAAGGACCGATTATCGCTTTCGTCATTAAAAGAAAGGACCACTCTGCCTGCCGCAAGTGCAGCCAATGGAACAGTGGCCATCAATTTCTTAACATCTGATTCCTGTTCGATCTTCTCTAAAAAAGGAAGTTGACCTTTCTCCAGGTCCCCGATCTTTACTTTACGATCTGCAATAATTTTCCCTTCGGTTATATCGCCACGGTAGATCATGGAAGACAAAGCGGGATATAATGCAAGTTGCGTGGGTGAAGTAACATTATATACACCGTGACCGCTTTGAATGGTTGGAGTAAAATGATCGTAGTCCATGGCAAAAGCAAATGAACCATCCCATCCCTGCAAACCCATTCCATATGCAGCGATGATCACTGCACTCTCTGCTGTCCATTCGTTTGGTATAAGACTCATCCATTCAGAAATAAAAAATGGTCGATTGTTCACCTGTTGAAAACCGGTACTCAGCAAGCCGCTACCTGGTGCATTCACCATAGCTTCATTATTTATTTTTCCAGGTTTTAAGGTGTGCCCGGTGCCACCGCCAGCATAATTATGTCGGTCCACGATACCAGTTTTGGCATCGGTATAAAGATTCCATAAATGAGCGATGCCTGTTCCTGCCTGCCAGCAGCTACCGACTATCAGACCTTTATAACCTGTTTGACGGATGGCACTGACAAATTTTTTATAATAAGTTAATTGCTCATCGGCCAAAAAATTTGCTTTGTCTGTAACATGAATGGGTAATGCAACTTTATTTCTCCATGCCCTTTCTGATTCACCTGAAAAAAAACCATGATTGGGTTGTGGGTAAATGTTTTCTTTTTCAAGAGTTTGCCCTATTGGTAATGTTTCTTTGCCCCAGGCCTTTTCCAATGTTTGCTGAGTACCGTATTTATTTTTTAACCAATGGGAAAATTTTTGACACAGCAATGCCTTGTAAGCCGGTGTTTGTTTTAAAGTCTCTTCAATAGCCGACCAGAAAATATTGTCCTCATTTTGCAATTCGATATAGGCAAGCGCTGGATCATCGGCATAACGTAAACCATTATATGGATTGTAATGCTGCAGCATATTAACAGTAAGATCAATATTCAATGCCTGGAGATCTTCCGCAAAATTTACAATCGATGCTGTAGACCCATTGATATGTGACCATGGAAATTTGGTGCCGGCTACCTCTGTATATGCCAGTAAGCGACTGCTGTCTCCTGGCAACACACGATGTCCATAAATATGAGACCATGCATAATATATTCCTTGTTTTTTCAACACCGAATTGAAATAATCAAAATTCTCCCATTTATCTTTTGTAAGCTGGGTAGAAGAATAGCCATCTGTAGCATCCCATGTAAACTTGTGGAAACGCACAGCATTAATGCCAAAAGCTGCCATAAACTTCGTCCATTTATCTGCAGCATCATGTTGAATGAAAGGGCGATTACTGGCAATGTTCACCCCCCAAAATTTTACCGGTTTGCCATTTTCAAAAATGAGTTTGTCATCCTTCATATTCACAAAGCCATACTTACCTGCGGGAGCATCAAGCCAGCTTTCCATATTAATTTGAGAATTAGCAATATCGTCGGAAGGTTTAAATGGAAACCAATTTCCTGCTTCATTTTGTCCATGAATTGTAGTGCAGAAAATGATCAGCAACCCAATAAACTGCAATTTTTTCATAACCTTCTTTTTAAGAATGCCGGTTTTATAGCAGTCTTGGAAATACTGTTATCATCAGTCATTGCCACTTCAAGTCCCCAGTCAAACAGGGTTTCGAAGCTTACTGTTTTTGTCATATCCATGAGCGGGCAATCACTATTTCCGGGTCCCCAGGACCAAGCCAGCCAGCCAATTTCCTTTTCCTGGCAATACTTCATGATGTATTTGTAGGGAATGCAACATCTGCACTTTACTTCCATGGGCGCAAATTCACCAATTAATAAGGTAATATTTAAATCAATGGATCTGTCAATGGCAGTCTTAATCCGCTTTTCAGAAATACCCGAGTCCCAAATATGCCAGGAGAAAATTAAATTATGGTCGGGATCTTCTTTTATTAAATAAGCCCCGTTTGCTAAAAGATATTCTTCATTTCTTCCCCAATTGGCTGCATCAATAATTAACGGAGCATGAATTCCTCCAGCCCTCATTTTTTTTACAATTTCTGCATACTTATTTTTAAAGGCATTGATTGTCACCAATCCATCACCTGCTTCATTGGCGATATTCAACAATAAATATTGCTGGTACCGTTGAAGAACCTGCACAACATCTGGCCGCAGCCAATAATTTACAACTGAATCAAGCTTGTGCCACTTACCAGTGGCATCATGCATCTCCAATAAAGGGATCAATTGCTGGCTGATGCAATTTCTAATCAGAACATCAAGCTTTTCTCCGGTTCCTCCCCATTCCATCCACATGATGCGTACCACATTAGCACCAGTCCTGGCTATTTCAGGAAATGTTGTTGCACCGGTAGGATCGGAGACCACATTCATACAATTGATGCCACGAAGTACAACTTTCTCCCCATCAGGGGCATATACAAAACGATCGCTGACATAAAAATTGTTGCGTTCAGCCTTAACAATTTTTGTATTCGCAATACAACTGTAAAAAAGAATCACAGAAAGGATCGTATTAATAAAAAGATCCAGTTTCATTATTTGAAATTTAAATACTTAATTCTTTCTATACAAGGTTACTACACTATTCGCAGGTAAGAGTATTACATCAGTACTGTTGACTACTCCATTATCTTTAGCATTCTCATCAACGGCAGTAACATGCATGTTCATTTGCGCCGGCAAATTTGCTCCGGATAACTTTACTGGCTTGCCAGAGCTGGCATCGTTAATTAAAGTTATGGTAGTGGAATTTTCCAGGCTATGTTGAAACGCCAACGGGTATACGTTGCTGCCATCGGGCGCAACAGCATCAGCACGAACGGCACCCGGGCGTATATACTTGTAAAAAATTTTAGAAACATAATACCGTTTACTCTTGTCGCCCGACGAGCTCATTAAGGAATAAGCGTCGAGTGTGGTAGTACTCAGCGACCAATGCACCCAGGCGGAAATATTCCCATACTTTATTGCTGTATACATAGCTTTTGCTAATTTAATGGCTCCAACGTGCGTATTTTCAAAACCCGAAGTTTCGGTCATCCATAATGGTTTGCCGTAAGTCGCTCCCCAGGCATACATCGTTTGCCATGTTTGAGCACTGGTTGATGCAGCAGTTACACCATCCAGATCATAACCATGAACGGCAATAATGTCTGCATATCCACGTGCTATCGGATCATTCAGTGTTGGCTTGGTCATATTCTCAATTCCCTGCAACCAGCCAACATCTTCCGGCAGGAATAATTTTGTGGACAGTCCCTCATCATCCAACCTTTTTCCTACAACTTTAATTACATCGCGCAATGCATTTCCATCATATACGCAAGAGGCATAAAATTGCGAGAATCTTGGTTCGTTTTGAATGCTCAGCGCATAAATGTCGATACCTGTTTCCTGCCTGATAATTTTTATATATGCTACACAACGCTCAGCAAATTCGTTGTACATGTCCATTCGCAATTGATTAGTACTTGAGGAAGGAACATTTGTATAGGCAGGTGCACTATTGGTGCTTTGTGTACCATTACTCACATGATTATTATGTTTCATCCAGGTTGAAGGGCTCCAAATGGACACAATCAATTTTTGCAAACCCGCAGCTTTCATTTTTCTTAAATGATCTAAATGATCGCTCACGGTCTCATCGTGACCAGCAGGTTTGGTGGTGATATTGAATTTTGTGAGATCAGTCACGAAAGGATCATTGTTATCATTGACAGCTTCAAACGCAGATGGTATATTATCCCGGAGGATCGTTAAACCCATATCGTTAATCAATGTGTTTACAAAATCGTCGCTGGTGTAGGGCCCCGCCGCCCAATATTCTTTCAATGCCCCAAAACCACCGAAACCTTCCATTGTTTGGAACTTTTTTGTGAAGTCAATAGCAACTTCAATTGTTCTGGTGCTGATCGTTGCGGTTACTTCTATCGGTATGGATTTACCATCACTCACTTTTACTTTCACCAAATAATCCTTGCCCGGTGCAAAATCGAAAGTTTCCTGGGCAAGTCCCGTCCTTACTGTTCCTTCACCAAAATCCCACGTGAAATTCAGTGGATCAAGTTCCTGGTCTGTAGCGGTAACAATAAATTTATAACTAAATGGATTGACTTTGATTAAACTGGCTGTCATAGTAGCCATCGGACTTTTATTTAAAGTGCTGCCACTGCTTTGCTTTTTGGAGCAAGCAACAATTACTATGCAGTAAATAGCTACAAAAAAATAAGGTTTCATTCTAATCAATTTCGTTAGGTTACTTAGTTGTATTCAATAAACTACGGACACTTTAAATGATCACTCGGTGGAGTTTATAAATATATTTCCATTGTACCATTGCAAAAGTTACCATCTTTAAATCTTTACGGAAGGTGGATGGGGTTCTTTAGTTATGTAATTTTTAAAACCTCGAATTACTCTTATAAGAAAGCTCCCCATGACGAGGAGCTTCCAGGTGAATTGATCTTCAATTAATAAAATGTTTTAGTATCCCGTATTTTGTGAAATATTCGGGTTAACGTCAATCTCACTCGTCGGTATAGGAAAGTTTAAATGTTTAGGCGCCTCGAATGATACAGTCGTTAAGTTTGAATTAAAAAAAGTATTATTTAAAGTAATGATTCCCTGCAAGTGCCATCTGCGAAGATCAAACCATCTTTGGCCTTCACCGGCTAATTCTCTTAAACGCTCATCCATGATCCATTGCATGATCGTGGTTTTATTAGTTTCTGTTGTAGAGAAATTAGCTGGTTCTATACCCACGGGAGCCATTGCCCTTGCACGTGTTCTTACATCGTTAATAAACCCAATGGCCTGGGCTGTGGATCCACCAGATTGCAATAGAGCCTCAGCTTTTAGCAACAATACATCGGCAAATCGCAAAATGCGGTAATTATTAATGGATGCAACATTTGAAGGAGATAATTTATCACGTTTCGCATATTTAAGAACTGTTCTGTCTGCAGGAACAAATGAACCTGCGATACGAGGATCAAGAGCATTAAAAGCTGATACCACTTTAGGCGTTACAAAGTAACGGGATCTGCCTTGAGTACCGTTGCCACAGTTACAATAAAAGGCCCAATAAATAGATAAAGCACCAACTGAATTGTCAAAATCATTATCTAACCAAACATTATCAAAGCCAAATGCCTGTCCTGCCTGAAATTCGAAAAGTGATTCTGCATTATTTTCTGAGTCAAATGCAAAGTTATCGTCAAAATTAGTTACCAGTTGAGCACCGGTAATCTTGTTTAAGGCAGTTAAAGCAGCGGTATAATCTGCAGCGGTTTTAGTGGCAGAAGCTTTAAAAATAAGTGCTTTGCCCAACATGCCGTTGGCTGAATTCATAGTGACACGACCCCTGTTGGTAGCATCCCAGGTTGCCGGCAATAAAGTAGCAGCTTCAGTGAAATCTTTAATTGCCTGGTCGAGTAATTGAGAACCTGTTGTGCCCGGAGGAGTAAACTGGGCGGGCGTTGTAACGCGATCAACAACCAGCGGAGAAGTACCGAAAAAATTCCACAAATTGTAATAGGCATACCCTCTTAAAAAGAGCGCTTCACCTTTATGACTTTTATCGAGATTAGCCGTTTTGTAAATGCCGCTTTTTACCTCATCTATTTTTTGTATAACAAGAGTTGCCCTGTTGATCAGTTGATAGTGTCTTCCGTAGAGGTAGTTTAACCTCCCATTACTTGGCTGAAGATTGCTGAAAATCTCGAATTCCTCATTACTTTGATTGGTGGTGATATCATCTCCCGGTAATAAAAATGGTGTGATGGTTGAGCTTCCTGGTGAGCCATTAAACCAGAAGAAATCACTCAACTTCGAATAAACTCCTAAAACACTTTTGGTAAAATCATCTTCAGTGAGAAAATAAGATTGCTCAGTAGGACCATGTGGCAGAAGATCCAGGTTTGATCTTTTGCAGCTATTGATGATGATACTCGTGCAGGTTACCAGCGTGATCAGGGATAATTTAAAAATAAATTTTTTCATCAGTATAATAATTATGTCAATTAAAAAGTTGCTTGAATGCCAAATAAAAATTGTCGTGTAAGTGGTACTCCGTCCGTTTCGGGATCGAGGCCTGTCCAATCTGTTACAGTAAACAAGTTTATTCCGCTGCCATAAATTCTTATATTCTGAATAAATCCGGTTTTACCTAATAGTGTTTTTGGAAAAGAATATCCGATTTGCATATTTCTCAATCTAAAATATCCGGCATTTTCAACATACCTGCTCGAGAATCTGTTGACTGAAGCCGGATCATTGTAAACAGCTCTTGGCATATTGGCAGAAGGGTTTGTTGGGGTCCAGCGGTTAAGTGTAGTTGTTAGCTGATTGGCTAAACCGCCCATTCCTTCCAATCCGGCTCTTGTTCCATTATATTTCTGCAAGTCTCCTACCCCCTGAAAAAATAAACTAAGATCAACCCCCTTCCAGTTAGCGCCGAAACTCAAACCATAGTAAAAGCCAGCGATAGACTTGCCCAAATAGGTACGGTCTGCACCATTGATTAAGCTATCTGGGTTTTGGCTATAGAGTTGTTTGGGTTCAGTTGGATTTCCATATACATCAACGAAATACATATCTCCCGGTTTATAGACATACCCCTGTGTCGGGTTTGTCTTATTCTGGCCAATATTTCCATCTGCGGTTCTTGCTCTCCAGGCATCAATTTCTGCCTGTGACTGAAAAATTCCTCCTACTTGATAACCCCACAAGTAGAACATCGAATATCCTTCTTCTATCCGACCACCTTCACCTCCAAAGGGAGTATTGTTATTAAGTTTTACGACCCTGTTCTTAACAGTAGTAAAATTTCCTGATACATTAAAATCAACAGGTCCAATTTTAGTATTATAGCCAAGCTGTAATTCAATTCCGGAATTTTTAACTTCCGCAACGTTCAGATCAGCTGCATTTTGAATACCAGTGTTTGGGGGTAAGGATACAGCCTGAATAATATCAAACGTGGTCTTGTCATAATATTCGGCAGTAAAGGAGACGCTATTGTTAAGCAATTGTGCATCAAATCCTACATTGGTAGTTCTTAATTTCTCCCATGTTATGGTTGTATTGGCAAAATCCGGAAGTCGGGCAGCCTGAATTTGTGTACCTACACCATTCCCTGGACCGGAACCCAAAGGATAGTCTGCAGTAAGAGAAACACCGGATAAAAATTGATAGTACCTCGCCGAATTCACATTCCCTAACCTGCCTGATCCACCTCTCAACTTGAGGTCGTTAATGAAATTTGTTTTAGGAAAAAAGTTTTCCTCGCTGATGCGCCAGGCCACTGCAAAAGAATGAAAGTTATCCCATTTATACCCTGGGGCCAGCCTGGATGATCCATCACGGCGTAAAGTGCCATCTATATAATATTTATCTTTAAACTTATAACTAATCCTTCCATAATACCCCAGTAATGCATCTTCCTGTAATATCCCTGCAAACCCCTGCGTAAATGGTGGTTGATTGGATATTCCTCTATATTGATAATCAGAAAAATTAACCCGCCCGCTTAAATCGGAAACAAGCCATTGGCCGAATTGGTCTGAAGCTCCCAGGAGGATGTCAACATTATGATCTGAGAAAAAGGTATGATTATAGTTAAGCGTTAATTCTTTATTTAAATTCGAAGTAGTTCCCCGTCTTTCACCATAACTGCCCTTTGCCTGGCCATTTTGATTGGAGTAAGGGTTTCCAGCGGTTTGTGAAAAGCGCCATTGTTCTAAATCGGTCCATGATTTTCTCAGGTTCATGTACCAGTCACCTCCAAGCATGCCTTTCAATTTTAATCCAGGTATGATTTCAATTTGCACATATGCATTACCGATTGCCCGCATTAAATCATATCGGTTGTCACTCAAGGATTGAAAAGCTAACATATTGAAACGTGTATTCTGGCCCCAGAGCAATCTGGGATCTCCTGGTGCCCAATTAAAAGCCGGGCCGGCATCTAACTTTGATGGATCAAAAGTCGGATTGGGCACAAAACTACCACTGCTTGCCGGAGCAAATCCTGTTGGATCATTTGGATCATAGATGGGTTGAAAAGGAATGGATGATGCCATTGTTGGTAAATCAGCAGCTGTATTTACCAGTGCATTTTCCTGAACAAGTCGAAGTGTTATACCGGCAGAAATCACCTTCGAAATTCTAGAATCAATGTTGGCTGCAAATGAATAGCGTTTCAGATCATTTGCTTTTAATGGACTTTCCTGTTTGGTATAACCAGCGGACACAAAATAAGTAAGCGATTCGCCGCCCCCGCTAATGCGTACGCTAACATCCTGAAGTGCCGCGTTCTTGTTCAGTTGATTGTCTTGCCAGTCCGTGGTGGGGTTGTTGCCGCCGTATAAAGCATTGGCAGCATTATAACGAGGACCGTATTTTTGTTCAAAGGTAGTATTGGCATCCGGATTGGCATTGTATGCTTCTTTTACTAAAGCATAATATTGTGCTGTATTTAAAACAGAGTACGTTTTACGAACATTTTGTACACCCATAGACGAAGTAACTTCCACCTTCGGGCGGCCTCTACCTCTTTTGGTGGTAACAATGATTACACCGTTAGAAGCACGGACTCCATAGATGGCTGCCGCCGACGCATCTTTCAACACCGAAATGGACTCAATATCCTGCGGATTGATCATTGAGAAAATATTGATCGGAGAACGTATATCACCTATTCCTCCCGTAGTAATATTGGATCCACCCTCATACAGTGGAACTCCATCTATTACATATAAAGGTTCGGCATTTCCAAATGTATTAACCCCACGGATTCGGACTGTAGCTCTTGCCTGTGGATCGCCGCCGCCTGCACTAACAAAAACCCCGGCTGCCCTGCCTTGTAAAGCAAATTCAGGAGAGATAGCTGTAATCTTCTCTATGTCTCTGGCTCCAACTGAAGAAACGGCTCCCGTTACGTCTTTTCTCTGACGTTGTCCATAACCTATGACGATAACTTCATTAAGCTGGGCATTCTTGCTTGAGAGAGCGATATTCACCATAGAATTATCGCCTACCGTTAATTCCTGAGTAAGATAATTGACAGCGCTAATTACCAAAACACTACCCCGGGAAGCTGCAATGGAAAAATTGCCATTAACATCGGTAACAGCGCCGCTGGTGGCTCCTTTTACGGTAACATTTATACCTGGCAAGCCCAGGTTAGAAATACTGTCGGTTACTCTTCCGCGTAGAGTTTGCTGGGCAATCAGGAAGGCGTTCGATGAAAGAAATAATAAAAGAGTGAACACATACTTGTGGCAAAAAGAAACGGCAGTTAAGTTTCGATTCATAGCAAATCGTTTGAGTTTAGGTTCAATTTTATAGTAAGTAATAACTAGACTTTTTTAATCTAAAGGAAAAGTAAAAACAAAAAAAGAATGACGTGTCATTACGTATCCTTGTCTCATAGGCACTTACATATGCATATCTACTAACAACGGGTAACAAGCAGTTTTCTGAATTCCAGTGCTTTCAAAGCGTTATAGGATCCTACACAGCTTAAAGCATGATGCAGCTATTCAGATAAATAACCAAGTACGGATAAGGTTAGTCAATGATTGTAGAGATTTTTTTAGATATTATTTTTGTAAAGCTTGCATTAGAAGCTACTCATTCTTGCGGTTGTAAGTATTGCGAAATGTAAAAGGACCCAAATGATTTAACCTGTAGATTTGATCTGCAAAAATAATGTTGACTGCTGCATCAAACAACTGAATTCTGTGTAAGTTATAAGTACTTAATCAAGAATACAGCAATTACTAGCAGGTGTGAAATCATAAATATTACTGAGAAAAAAACATAAGACTATATGTCCCTTCCTTAGCTTATGCTTAACATGCTTACCATAAAGAAAATATATCTACTTGTTTGTATAATGCTGTTGCTGTTTTGTATTTCCTGCCAACAATCGAATACATTGTTTAAAAATATTTCATCTTCTCATTCCAATATAGAGTTCAATAATCAAGTTGTTGAAAACGACTCCATCAATCCATTGGATATGGAATATTTGTATAACGGAGGCGGCGTAGCCATCGGTGATTTTAATAAAGATGGCAGGCCCGACTTATATTTTACGGCAAGCCAGGTGGAAAATAAAATGTATTTAAATAAAGGGGATTTTGTTTTTGCAGATGTCACAAAAACTGCAAAGGTGAACGGAGAAGGACGCTGGTGTAACGGCGCTTCTGTAGTTGATATCAATAATGATGGCCTGGATGATATTTACGTTTGCGCTTCTGTAAAAAAAGATCCTTTGCAAAGAACAAATCTTTTTTATATAAATCAGGGAAACAATAAAGATAATACCCCGGTCTTCAAAGAAATGGCAAAAGAATTTAATCTGGCCGATACTGGCTTTTCAGTTCAGGCTGCTTTTTTCGATTATGACCGTGATGGCGACCTTGATGTGTACATCGCTACCACATCACTCGCCCAAAGAAATGCTACCCGTTTTGACGGCCATCAAGAGGACGAAAAGCATAAATTATCTGATAAATTATACCGCAACGAAGGCAGCGATTCTTTAGGGCATCCATTTTTTAAAGATGTTTCCAAGGAAGCCGGTATAGAAGATTACGGATATGCACTGGGTATTGCCATTGCTGACATGAATAATGACGGATGGAAAGATATATATGTAACCAACGATTTTTACAGCAGTGATCTTCTTTACATCAACAATGGAAACGGGACTTTCACCGATGAGGTGAAAAAATGTTTTAAACATACTTCTCAAAATGCTATGGGAAATGATATTGCCGACATAAACAATGATGGATTGCAGGATATAATTGCAGTAGACATGAATCCGGAAGATAATTTTCGAAAGAAAAAGAATATGGGAGCGGGCAACTATTTTGTGTACCAATCAATGATGAGTAATGAATTGATGTTACAATACGTGCGGAACACCTTACAACTAAACAATGGCCTGGTAAAAATGGACAGTGGTAAAAAATGGTTACCCTCATTTAGTGATATCTCATTTTATGCAGGTGTAGCCCAAACGGACTGGAGCTGGAACACGTCTTTAGCAGATTTCGATAACGATGGCTTCAAAGACTTAATTATCACAAATGGATACCCCAAAGACGTTACTGACCACGACTTTGCGGCGTTTCGAAAAAATTCATCCCAACTAATACCAAAAAAGAAATTATTGGAACAGATCCCACAAATCAAAATACCTAATTATGCTTACAGAAATACAGGGCATTTACAATTTGAAAATGTAACAAAGGACTGGGGTTTCGCGAAACCTTGCTTTTCCACAGGAGCCATTTACGCGGATTTGGATGGAGATGGTGATTTGGACTATGTAATAAATAATATTAATGATGAAGCCCTGGTTTATAAAAACACGCTGGTAAAATCCGACCAAAATAATTATTTAAATATTTCTTTTGAAGGCAACAGTCAAAATAAAAACGGTATCGGAGCAGTTGCACAACTTTTTTATAAAGGACAACAACAAATTTTTGAAAACTCTCCTTACCGGGGTTATCTCTCTTCAGTAAGCAACGGACTTCATTTCGGACTGGGTTCCTATGAAATGATCGATACTTTATTAATTACCTGGCCTGATGGAAAACACCAACGATTAATCAACCTCAAAGTAAATCAAAACGTAAAGGTTCATTACAGAAATGCGCTCTATCAAATACCGGATAGTATTAAAAAAGATGAACCCATTTTTGTTGATATGACTCTTCAATCGGGCCTTAAATTTATACACCAGGAATTTGATTATATTGATTTCGACAAACAAACATTACTGCCCCGGCGCTTTTCGCAATTTGGTCCTTCCATTGCAGCCGGCGATGTGGACGGAAATGGTCATGATGATATTTTTTTAGGAGCTTCCGGAGGCAATAATGCATATTATTTTTTGCAGAACGGTAATGGAGTATTTCAGGAAAAAATGTTAACTCCCCCACCAGGAAAGGATATTCGCTTTCCGGAAATGATGGGGATGCTTTTATTCGATGCTGATACAGATGGTGATTTAGATCTTTACGCGGCAAGCGGCAGTAATGAGTTTGTACCTAATACAAAAAGCTATCAGGACCGGTTTTATATCAATGATGGAAAAGGAAACTTTACATATGATTCTCTTTCATTGCCAAAAAATGTAACCAGTAAAAGCTGCGTTAAAGGAGCCGATTTCGACAGGGATGGAGACCTGGACCTCTTTGTAGGTGGCAGAATCAATCCAAATAGATACCCCGAACCCGTCAATAGTTTTATTTATAGAAATGATACGAAAAACGGACATCCTACATTTACTGACATTACCAATGAAGTAGCTCCATTCTTTGAACAATTTGGACTCGTGTGTGATGCTATTTGGTCAGATTTCGACAATGATGGATGGATAGATCTGATTATTGCAGCAGAGTGGATGCCGCTTCGGTTTTTGAGGAACAACAAAGGAAAATTTATAGATGTTACAACTTCAACCGGAATTCAAAATAAAAAAGGCTGGTGGGGCAGCATTGCCGGGGGCGATTTTGATAACGATGGAGATATTGATTATGTAGTGGGCAATCTTGGGTTAAATTCTTTTTTTAAAGCTTCGGCAAATCAACCCGTATCCATTTATGGAGGAGATTTTAACAAGGATGGAACTTATGATGCCATTCCCTCTTTATTCCTGCCAGCTGAAAATGGTTTATATAAAGAATTCCCTGCACACGTTCGCGATGATATGACAAAACAAATCGTGGGAATCCGAAAAAAATACAATAGCTATAAAGATTATGGAAGGGCTACCATACATGAAATTCTACCCAATCTTCAGGATGGTCTTGTTCTAAAAGTGAATGATTTTGCCAGCATCTACATTGAAAACAAAGGCGGAGGAATGTTTAGAACCCAACCTTTGCCTGCCATGGCACAGTTTGCCCCGATATATGGAATCTTAGTGGATGATATAAATGGAGACGGACAATTAGATCTGTTATTATCGGGAAACGATTATGGTAACGAAATTGTAAACGGGCACTATGATGCAATGAATGGACTGGTACTTTTAGGAGATGGAAATAATGGCTTCCAGCCTCTAAACCTTATGCAGAGCGGTTTATATATACCTGGCGATGGAAAGGGTTTGATACGGTTTAAATCAGGCGACAAATACACCATTGCTGCAACGCAGAATAAGAATGTATTAAAAATATTTGAATTAACAGCCAGTCAAAAGACTCTCCGGTTAAATAACGATGATATAAAAGCTGTTATTTATTTAAAGAGCGGAAAAAAACGCGCAGTAGAATTCTATTATGGTGAATCTTTTCTTTCGCAATCAGCCAGGATCATGCTTTTAAATAATTCCATGCAAAAAATTGAAATAACCAATTTAAAAAAAGAGACAAGAACGATTACACTTTGATTTCATTGGAAGTACATGCCTCCATGTATCTATTTATTTAAGAACCGCAATTATTTATTCATCAATAAAGTATTATGAAGTTTCTTTTTATATTGGCAGCTACCATCCTGAGCAATTTTATTTCGCATACACAAACTGTCATTCCATTGTACGACGATAACATCCCAAACTCCAAACCCTATCCTGATGAAGAAACATCCGAATATACCAAAGACAGCATTTTGATTATCCGGAAAATTAGCCGTCCTACCCTCACTATATTTTTACCTCCTGTATCAAAAAATACGGGAGCGGCTGTAGTAATCTGTCCGGGAGGTGGTTATTGGGTTACTGCTTCCAGGCATGAAGGTACAGACGTCGCAAAACGATTTAACGAATTGGGCATTGCAGCTTTTGTACTTAAATACCGTATACCAGATGTAAACACCATGCTCAATCGCGAGATTGGCCCGTTGCAGGATGCTCAAAGGGCCTTGCAATTAGTGCGCATTCATGCAAGAAAATGGAAGATTGATGCAAAAAGAATAGGCATTATGGGATTTTCCGCCGGAGGGCACCTCGCATCTACGGCGGGTACTCATTATATGCATGATTATATTAAGAATCCACGGAACACGAACCTGCGGCCGGACTTCATGATCCTGGTTTACCCGCTCATTAGTTTTACAGATAGTGTAGAGAATCCCGGAAGTGGCGATCAATTATTAGGGAAAAATCCTTCAAAGGAAAAGACCGTCGAATATTCCAATGAATTACAGGTGACTTCAAAGACACCTCCTGCATTTTTAGTACATGCGAAAGATGATCCCTTATCGATAAAAAACAGCCTGGTATTTAAAGAAGCGTTACTGAAGCATGGTGTTCCCGTTGAAATGTATACCTATGAAAAAGGAGGACATGGATATGGAATGCATAATAAAACCAGTAATATCCTATGGATGGATCTTGTTTATGAATGGCTGAAAAGAATGAAGTTTATCAAAGATTATTAAGATTTATTTACTACGAACTACTACTAAATATTCGCGCTAATTCGTGACTTCTCTAATTTTTCTTATTCCTCAACAACAAAAATGACGGCTTACGTTCTCCCTTTTTGTCTGCATTTCCGTTGGGTAAAACAAGACTTCCAATAACTATATCATCATCCCCATCTGCATCTACATCGGCTGCATCCATGGTGAGCCAGTGCCCTTCAGTATGTTCTTTTATCGTATAAGGAATAAATTGAAATCCTTCTCTTCTTTCAAGTAACACAAAAGATTCCTGTGGTTGAGCTTTCCGGTCGGGGAAATATGAGATGGCGGCTATATCCAACTTACCATCCTTATTGAAGTCCTTTGCCATCGCTTTAAAGGCTCCGTGCATGGGAAAAAAATAAGCCTGCTCGAAACGATATCCACCCATATTCAAAAAAAAATAAATGCCATGATAGTTCTTCAGGATGTTTGAATAATCGGCATTATCGCCGCAGGTATACAGAATATCTTTATTCCCATCACTATTAAGATCCACCATTTCAAAGTAGGTTGAGCCATATACTGGCGGGAAGCGCAGGAGGTCTATCCTATCAAATTTTCCATCACCCTTGTTCAGGAACAGGCGGATTCCTTCGTTTGCCTGGGCAAACAAAACGATTATATCCTTTAAGCCATCATGATCCATATCCTCCACATAAGCTCTTATGGATCCAGGCAAAGACTCTAACATTTTTTGAATATACTTCTCATTACCGACGTTTTGCATCCATGAAAAATTTCCATCTTTATTGCCAAAATTACACAGCAGGTAATCCGCAATATTATCGGCATTTAAATCGCTGGAAATGGCTTGAACCGGACGCGCAAGGGTATCAAATAGATTTTTGGTTAGCAATTTACCATCTCGTCCAATTGTAAAAACATAAACAGAGCCTGTTTTCAGATCATTTGGATCCATGATTCCAATATTTGTGCATACACCTTTCCGATCGCCTGGATTTTTCAAATCGCTTGTAAAAAACATATCTGCCAATATCCCCTGACTGAAATGGTTACTGACTTGATGTAGCCGATGATCGAAAATGGTAAGCACAGAATCCCTTCCCGCTACATATATCCATTTGTTACCTGGATCTATTTTAAGAAAGGTTGTCGTTGGAAATTCTCCGATTGATTTTTTTTCAACAATGAACCAATCCGTTACATTCTTAATTGCTGAGCGTGATTGAGGAGGCAATTTTTCTGGCGCTTCGTCCGAATAATATTTTACTAATTGATTCCAGTCATTTGCGGAAATAGAAAATTCCTGGTGACTTACTATCCTGTCTGATTCCTCGAAGGGATGAAGATCCAACTGTTGTGCACCTAAAAGCTTTCCCATAGCTGGCAATACATTTTTCTTCCAGGTTTTTTTATCAAGTAATGAAGGTTCAGGAAATAAATGACAATTACTGCAATAGGTCTTTGCGAGTTGTTTGCCGGGCTTTACTTTTTCCATGCACCCTGCTATTACAATTATCGCAATCACAAGAAAGAATTTAACCATGGATGCAAACATACTAATAACCCAACTTTACTAGCTGGCATGTGTTACTGTAACAAGATTCTTCCTGTTTCACTATCAATATATAGCGTCGACTCCGGGTTTATCTCCAGAATGATTTCCTTACCATTTCGCAGGGAGATCATTTTCTTGCCACCTGTTTTTGAATGGATCATCAACAATTGTCCATCGTCATGAAACACATCATTCCCATCACCATAAATATGTGCGCCGGATCGCTTAAATATATGCCGGAAAACTTCAGGCTTACTAAAAAGAAAAGTCGAGAACTATATGGTGTGGTCTGGAAGAACCTTTTTTGCAACTACTACTTCCTTTGTTGATTCCCTGATGCCGAGAGGTACTGCCTTTTTATCAATGATATGTAAAACTGGATATATGTGGCCGGAACTCTTTTCATTTTTTGCCAACGGATACTCCACACTGGTAGACTGAATATTTAATAAAGCGGTATCTGCGCTTAGTGCAACTTCAAAACCGGTAACATCTTTTATGAATGTAATACTGTTCTCTCTTCCGTTTGTATAACCGGGCATATAATTCCAAATAACATGCCTCCCGTTTTTAGTAACCTTTTCTTTTATAAACAATTTTTGCTGGCTGCTTAAATAAAATACATTGGAAAAAACGATACACTTATATTTATCCAAATTCAATTTTGTAAGGTCTTCTATATAAACCTTGTCGAGCAACACGCCGGATTGATACGCATCTACTGATTTTTGATCAAGCAAGCTGTACGAAGTAACAGGCGTATACCTGTTTTTGATATGATAAAAGGTCTGATTACTGTACACAAATAGAACATCAGCTTTTCTATTAAAAGGTTGCCGGTAATTTAATTCAAGAATCTTTTTTTGTTTATTGATGTCGGTAAGAAGTACTGTATCATCCCCACCAGCCACTACTTCTGTAAGGACCGAAATCATAAAACCAATAACTGCCTCCACGTGTGATAGCCTGAGCCAGGTTACGTCTTATAATTCCGATATCCTGTTCCCTCGTGGTAGTAAATCCCGCATTAAAAGGTCCTCCCTTATAGGAGTTCTGATCCATTTCATCGAGCCATAATTTTTTGTGTAAAATAGCTGATTCAACTAAACCCCTGGATTGTCCTGAACCACCTGGTTTGCGGGCACCACCCCAGTAAGACTGTGGAGCACTGAGGTAATCAATATATGGCGTGTTCAGTATCATCTCATGTTGAAGATGCCCCCCTGCAGCTTGCCTTGAAAAAGTCATAAAAAAATAATTATAGAAAACACCTATGATCAGGGGCCGGGGCCAGGACTCTTTAGCAAGCTTGCTGAAATGAATGATGTCTTCTGCGACTACATATTGCTGGCATTCATAATAATCCATCACCCGTTGGTCCAACTTCGGATTTCTGAATACACCATTTGTAGTGGTATCTCTTTCGATTTTCCCCGGAACAGTAACAGACTGAAATGAAATGCTCCTGTTATTCCATGCCTTCTGCAGGGCTGTGTCGGTTTTGTATTTCTTTGTAAGCCAATTTTTGAAATACGAAATCATGGCAGGCCCGGTATCCGGATCATGTTCGGGAAATCCCCCATAATGCCACTCTCCATAAACACCACAGCTTATATGAAGGCCAATTACAGAACTTCCTTCCTCGGTTACAGCAAGCCGTTGGCAAAATTCCACCAGCTTATCAGAAGCTTCCTTTCTCCATTTTAATGACGCAAGGCTTGCACGTAAGGGATGTTCAACATCCCCATTCTCATTGTCATTTGGCGGACCATACAAACGCATGTCGACGGGGGCATCTGCATATTCTGTACACTCATCCCTGTTTTTTTCATTCCACCAATACGGTGCATTAATATGAATACGTATTACAATAGCTGCCTCCGGGCAAACATTGAGCACACCTTTCACTTGACGCTGTGCTTTATCAATGTCCAGTTTTTGGTTGTCTTTGTACCAGATATCTTCAAAATACAGGTCTACCTGGAACAGCCTGAAACCGAGCATGCAAAAGTTTTTGAGATTACGCGATGGAACTTCCTCCCAGCTCCAGCGTGCGCCATAGGCATGTGTCAATGAGTAAAACTGCGGCGATGCAGGTTGATCATTAATAAATATTGTAGGCCTGTTGTTGTATTCCTTTACAGTGCCTTCCAAAAGTTTATTTTGTGCAGAAAGACAAATAGGGCAAAACAATAGTAGCATTAAAAGGTTCTTTACCATAAGGAGTGCAATATCTGTTGCTAAACTAACGTAGAAAAATAAAGGGGTATGATGGCGTGTCCTTGTTGTTAATTAAAAATTAGGACTCATCTTGAAAAAATACTCCAACATTAAACAGTGTACCAGTTCGCAGCATTGCGTTTTTCCTTCGCGCCAATTCGCAAATGGACCGATTTATTGAGGAACCGTTTTGACGTATGCCAGGGTAAAACTGCAGCTGACGAGTTCTAAAATGGTACAGTTTATAACAGCGAAAAATGGATCAATGATTCTACTCAGCGCTTAATCGCACATGCTATCCTATTGATAGGGAGCCTCTTCTGGGGGCGACACCTGGCTGAACTGATGCAACGTATTGGAACGATCGCGCATAATCTTACTACGGAAAATTGAAAAACAAAAAGTTGAGGGACGCATTCCATCACCCTGCATTTTGGCAATACCATGTTAGCGGTTCGTTGTTCCAGTTTTGTCAGCATTAACTATCAAATTATTGAATTGTCCCAACCTATTCATTGAGTTTTCAAATTCCTTTTTTTGACGGTGAGTTAATGGTTTAAAAAAATTATATTGTAAGTCAATTTGCTTTTTCCCGATTATTCGTTTCCATGTTCCAATTATTTGGCCGTTATAAATAATCATGCAGTCAAAGTGAAAAGAAGGGCTTGGTTTTAAGCCATTCTTAAATTTGAGGATAGCACTTCTGTCTTTATAACCCATGATAAATTCATCATAAACCGGAAGTAGAAAGATTTTTGTAAGAGAGTTTTGTGCCAAGGTATCTTGTGATGAAAAATAGTATTCATTATCTTCTAATGTAGCTTTTTCAAAATCGGATTTACATAATTCAATCCCCTGCCTGCACTCTGTCAGAGGAAGTCCTGACCAGGTTGAAAAATCTTTTACTGTTGCAGGACCTCTGCTACGGAAATATCGTTTTGCAAGTTCGGCTAATGCCTCTTCTTTATTAAATGCTTTTCTTTTATTCAATCTTTCTTCTAATAACGAATATGTAAATTGGTTTCCTCTCCTTGCTCCACTACATATAATGCCGTCAAGCTCGCTACGCATCATAATATAGCTTAGTCTGTGTCCTTGAGCTTCTATTTTATTTTTTTTGAATTCATCATTTATTTCGTCACGGGTAAGTTGTTTATGGCCTTGTAATAGTTTACTTAAAATTTTATTGCTTCGGTTGAAAATAGCAGTGTCCAACTCTAATTTTTTATACATATAAGCATTGGCTGCATTCACTCTTGGCGCGGTCAGTTTAAGTAACCAATAAATGTCGTCTGATGTTACAAAATGCCAGGTAGGTCTCAACAAATGCGTTCGTAATATTTCTCCGTCGGATATTTCCGTTTCTATGCGAATGTCTGAAAGGTGGGGAAGGCGTAATCCCAAGCCCCATTTTGTTTGGGCATACTCCTGTCCCTGAACTGCTCCAAACCATGCAACCATTTCTTTGGAGCTCTTTAAATTTGTCCCGCTTAGTTGATGAGAAGCAAGTCTAACTTTACAAGTGTCGGATAGGGTTATGCTCATTTATATTATGTCGGTTGGTTAAGGTGTCTCTGTACAATACCTGTTAATGAACAGGGCTTGTAGTTGTGGGGATGATCGCGGCTCTGTCAGCCCGGCTAATCATTGCTGAAATTATAAATTATTGTTGATGATATGAGCTTTGCTCAGTGTTGATTATTGAGTGCTTATATCTTCCTTTACATACGCGCCTTCTCCTGGCAAAATAAATTCAGGTGATTTCATTTTGATCGAAAAATCAAGAAATGCTTTTTTTAGTTCGGATATCTGTTCATCGCTTTCCTTTCGGTCCGTTTTGACTTTGCCTTCCTAGGCTCCACCATTCCGTAAATTGATTTGCAACATAGCGGAATCATTGCCTGCCATCCAACTCAGTAAAACTAAATTATAACTAACTTTGCAATTATTTGAAATTTACAAGAATGAAAAATGTAAGTATAAAACAGTTTTATAATGATATTTTTGGCGATAAAGGTTTTCAACTTGATTACTTTTTAGATAGTAAAAGCTCCAATGATATAGGACATTTTAACGTCTTTGATATTGTTAAGTTTTATTACAGTGGAAATAAAAAGTCTGAAATGACTTACAACCGAAGGTTGTATTACAAAATTAGTTTGATTAAAGGTAAAAATCTTGTAGAGTATGCTGACAAAACGATACTAATAGAAAAACAAGGGATTTTGTTTGCTACTCCAAAAATCCCCTACCGATATACACCACAAGCCAAAGAGCAGTCAGGTTTTTTCTGTGTATTTACCAAGGAATTTTTATCTAAATCGAAAACAGGATTGATCATTGATGAGTTGCCTATATATCAGCCGAATAACGATTTTGTGTATCAGTTAAATGATGAACAATATGGTGGGATAGAAACTATATTCAAGAAAATGGATACAGAATTGTCCTCCGACTATGTATTTAAGTATGATTTGTTACGTAATTATGTCTTGGAACTCATACATACAGGGCAGAAGTTAAAACCAATGGAAAGTGTCCATACTACTACCAATGCAGCCAGCAGAATTTCTTCATTATTTATAGAATTATTGGAGAGACAGTTTCCAATTGAAAATGATGCACAAGTGATCCAACTAAAATCACCCATTGATTTTGCCAAATCTTTAGGAATACATATCAATCACCTAAATAAAGTGCTGAAAGAAACTACGGGCAAAAGCACCACAGAAATTATTAATGGTAGAATAGCAGAAGAGGCCAAAATATTGCTAAAACAAACCCAATGGAATGTGTCTGAAATTGCTTTTGCTTTAGGTTTTGATGAAGTAGCTCATTTTTCTAACTTTTTCAAAAAGCATACAGACCTTTCGCCATTGAAGTTTCGCAATTGATTGAATTTTGCAAATGGTGGATTGCTATTTACAAGTAACTTATTTACTTAATGATTGACCTTTGTGGCTCAAATTTAAATAATAAGTAAAATGACAAGTAATTCAAACAAAGTAGCCCTTGTAACTGGTGGTGGCCGTGGACTTGGCAGAGATATGGCTATACAACTAGCTAAGAAAGATTTTAATGTTATCATCACCTACAACAGTAATAAAGAAGCTGCCAATAAGGTAGTAAAAGAAGTTAAAGCAGTTGACAAAAAAGCAATTGCATTACAACTTGATGCAGCTAAAAGTAATAAGTATGATGCTTTTGTGAGCCAAGTAAAAGAAAAATTGACGAGTGATTTTGGCACAAATCAAATTGATGCTTTAGTGAATAATGCAGGTACTGGACTTTATGCACCTTTTGATAGCACTACCGAAGAGCAATTTGATGATATGGTAAATATGCACTTAAGGGCTGCATTTTTCTTAACACAAAAGATGCTTCCTATTCTATCTGATGGTGGCAATATAACTAACATATCTTCAGGTTTGGCTCGTTTTAGCAACAGAAACTATTCAGCTTATGCAATAATGAAAGCGGCAATTGAAAGTTTAACCAGATATCAAGCACTGGAATTAGGCAATAGAAAAATACGAGTAAACACAGTAGCACCTGGTGCAATAGAAACTGATTTTGCAGGTGGTTTTGTAAGAGACAGCAAAGAAATAAACGATATGATAGCTAGTAGTACGGCATTAGGTAGAGTTGGTTTACCAGATGATATAGGTAGTGTAGTTGCTTTCCTTTGTAGTGATGATGCTAAATGGGTAAATGCACAACGAATTGAAGTGTCGGGTGGGTATTATATTTAATTCATTCTGTTATTAAGAAATAAAAAGAGCTGCAGCTCTTGTTTTAAGGTATCATTACACGATCGGTTATTCTTGGTCATAAAGCTGATTGCGAAACTAAATCCGAAGTATTATGTGAAGTAGTCAATATTTAATCTGACAGTTGGGATTAACTTTAAGTAACCACACTTATTAATCAATCCCAAAATGTCAGATTATGAAAGTAGAATCTAAGTTAATTAAAACCAGACTAG
>Ga0136634_10000077_pt1 | contig 47126 bp, 43 predicted proteins | sample AntDrymUQ8332106_2_FD_104654 | JGI IMG/M metagenome (GOLD analysis project Ga0136634, IMG submission 104654) | Polar desert sand microbial communities from Dry Valleys, Antarctica - metaG UQ833 (21.06) | ecosystem: Environmental > Terrestrial > Soil > Desert | place: Antarctica: Dry Valley... | reverse complement strand
GGCGTCGTCCCATTCATGAGCATCGCAAGCCGCGATAGCCAAGGCGACGCGCGCCTCGGGCTGGTTTGGCGTGAGCGCGGCGAGCGATCTCACCCGGCCCAGCCTATCGCGCGGGGAGTCTCCGGTGCGCGCATAGGCGTAGGCAAGGGCGAGGTCGGGATGCGGCGCCACCTGCCAGGTGCGCGCAATGACCCGGGCCGCTTTGTTGTCGGCGCCTTGATTGGCCAGCAGTCGGCTGGCGATATTGGCGGCTGGAACCAGACCGGGCGCCAACCGGTGCGCCTCCATCGCGAAATCGAGGGCTTTGCCGGCCTGCTGATCTTGCACGTCCATGGCCTGCGCCGTGAGCAGAACGGCGCGGCGGCGTTCCAGCGTCTTACGGTCCGAATGTTTATGCGCGCGGGCAACCGCGAGGGTTTCGAGAGCGCCCTGCCAGTCACGGGAACGGCATTGCATGTCGAAGAGCGCGTGAACGGACCAAGGCAGGGCCGGATTGAGCGCAACGGCGCGCTCGGCGAACTGTTTTGCCGCAACCGTATGGCCTTCGCGGCTGGCCTCCAGAAAGAGGCCGCGCAACCCTAAAAGCTGCGTGTCGCTGCTGTCGGCGAGCATCTCGAAGATGCGCCGCGCCGTGCCGCGATCGCCGCTGAGCTGGGCCGATTGAGCGCGAAGCAACTTGGTTAGAGGCTCGTTCGGCATGGCGCGCCGCGCCTCGGTGGCGTAACGCGCGGCGGTCGCTTCGTCGCCGGCGCCGACGGCGAAGATGCCCCTCCTCAGCGCGTCGTAGCCGCGGGCTCTCCGCCGCTCGCGCACGAAGCGCGCCATGCGCCGGGGACTGGTGACGAGATAAGCGACCAAGCCGAGGAAGAGCAGCAGAACCGTCAGGACGCCGATAATCGCCAGCATGGCGACAAAAACGCTGGTCTGAACCTCATAGTCTAGCCATTGCAGGGTCAGCACGCCGGGCCGGTCCGCAAACCAAGCCAGGCCTAGCGCGGCCGCCGCAACCAAAAGCAGATAGATGAAGGCCTTGAACATCACCCCCCTCTCTTGGCGCGCTCAACCGTCCCAAGCGCGCTGATCAGCGTTGCCTCGAGCTGGGTGAGCGTTTCATCGGCCGCAATGCGTGCCTTTGCTTCAGCGAGCCAAGGCTGCAGCGCCTCCGCCGCCGGTCCCTCGAGCTGCGCGGTCTCGCGGATCGCGGCGGCAATGTCGCCGGTCTTCAAGCGCAGTTCGGCGCGCGCCAGGATCGCGTCGGCCGTGTTGCCGGGAATATCCCCCGTTGGCCGGATGCGCACCAGGCTGCGCGCCTTAGCCAGCAAATCGCCGGCGAATGAGCCGTCTCCCGGCCGCCGCGACACCTCGATCGCGGCCCTGGCGGCTATGTCGAAATCGCGCTGAAGCTTGGGGAGGCTCGCGACGCCGCTTCCCTGCCGCGCCTCAAGCGCCGCCAGGTTCATTGACGCGGGGGCCAACACCATGGCCGCCTTCAGTTCCATGGCATAGGGCTTACCCTCGGAAACAGCTCGGCGCAGATTTTGGGCAGCTAGAGCGAGCGCGGCCTTGGCCGTGCTGGCGCGGAGGTCGTCTTGGGCTTTGGCGAGCGATGCGAGACGCGTTTCCACCTCACCAATCTTCACCGTGATCGGCTGAAGACTCTGCTGCACGCCCTCCAGAGACGTCACCGCGGCTTGCGCCGGCTGGCTTTCGATGCCCTGCACGCGGCTGCCGAGCGAGGCGACATCCTGTTTCAGCCCGTTGGTCTCACTTTGTAGCGCTTGCAGGCTTGCTTCGAAGGTCTGGCTAGCGGCTCCGGGCGCTTTGCCGGCTTGCTCCAAAGCGCCAATGCGCTGGTCCGCGGTGCTGAGGCTGCCGCGAAGGTCACGGGCGGCGTGGTCCGTCAAAAGCGGCAGCCTGTCGCGAAAATTGCCTAGAGCATAGAACGCGATGACAAGCGCAAGCATCGCACCGAGCGACCCGGCGGCCATATGCGTGAGGAAACTGCCAATGCCCGCTTCGCCCGCCGCTGGCCGCGGAACGCCAGGTTCAAGAGAGCCGCCATTTGCCGAGACGTCGTGCTCACCACTGGGCTGCGACGGCTGTTCTCCCGGCGAGAGCGCGTCATCCGGCTGAGCGCGTTCGCCCGGCGGGAGCGCCGCCTGTGCTTTAGGCTCGGGGTCGCGAGGCGCTTCCACGATCGGGATTTCGGTCGCGGTGAGGTCGAGCGTCGTGCGCGGCCGATCATCCTTGCCGCCCAGCCCCGGGATATTTTTGTCCGTCTCTGACGTCATTGCCCTCGTTCCGCCGGCTGCGCCAACCCGCCGATTGTCGCGACAATAAATTGGCTTGGATAGCAAGGCCCGATGTTGCCGAGCGGGTCGCCAATCTATGCCGGAACACTGCCTCCGATCAGCGATAACAAATCCGCCTCTGCCGGGCGGGAGGCAACACATAACCGTAACCCCGCGAAGTTCTCCAAGGGTTTAGCCACGGCAGATGAATAACAATAGCACGTCAGACCGCTTGCACCGGCAGTGTCGGCCGCGCTCAGCAGGGCCGCAAAACTTTGCGCCGTTCGCGGCGACATCAGCACGATCCCATCGAGACCTGCGCGTATATGCGCGGCAAGAGCCGGAGCGGCATCCTCTGCTTCCTGGGCTGTATAAACGATTTCGCGGCGGATTGTGAAGCGCAGGGCCGTCAACATTTCGGCTAGGTCGAAGGCGATATGCTCGCCAGTGAGATAGAGCAAGGCGCCGCTTTCGGGTCTGGCGGTTTCGGCGATGAGGGGCACGAGATCTCTGGCCGTTCCCGCACCGGTGCGGATGGGGGCAAAGCCGAGCTCTTCTCCGAGCTCCGCCGTTGCGCCGCCCACTGCATACAGCGGCAGCCTTCGTGCCGCCGCGAATGCGGCATTGCCGGAAAGACCGCGTAAAGCGTTGCGGCTCGTTGCGATCAGCGCCTGCACTCCGGAAAGGTTGAGCGGCGGACGCTGCGGGAAAACGATCTCAAGCAGCGGCAGCAGCACCGGCTGGTGACCCAGCGCGCGCAGAGCCTCCGCCAGCCGCCCCGCATCCTCCTCGGGGCGCGTAACGAGCAGGCGCATCAGGCAACAGCCTGGAAGAAGCTGGGTCCCGCCATGCCGAGCAGCTCGCGCGCGGCATCCTCCCCCAGAGCGATGGCGTCAGCCGGCGCACCGCGGCGTTCGGTTTCATGGCATTGGCTGCCGTCGGGGACAAGAATCGCCCCGCGAAAACGCACCCCCTCCGACGTCAGCTCGGCAAGACCGGCAATCGGCGTGCGGCAAGAGCCGTCCAGCACGGCGAGAAAAGCGCGCTCAGCCGCCACGCAGGTTACGGTCTGGGCGTCATTCAGCGGTGCCAGCAAAGCCTGCGTCCGTTCGTCATTGTCGCGCGTCTCGATGCCGATCGCGCCTTGCGCCACGGCGGGCAGCATCTCGTCCGGGTCCATCAGCGCCGTGGCCCGGTCCTCCAGGCCCAGGCGCTTCAAGCCGGCAAAGGCGAGCAGCGTTGCATCCGCCACGCCCTCTTCAAGCCGACGCAGCCGCGTGTCGACATTGCCGCGATACAAGATGACGCGCAGATCCGGCCGCAGACGCTTCACCTGCGCCTGGCGCCGAAGCGATGAGGTGCCGAGCACGGCTCCTTCCGGCAAATCGGCGAGCCGCCGCGCCTTAAGGCTGATGAAGGCGTCGCGAACGTCTTCGCGCGACAAAAGGCAAGGGATCGAAAGCCCCGCCGGAAGCTTGGTGGGCATGTCCTTCATGGAATGCACCGCGAGGTCGATGCCGCCGTCAAGCAGCGCTTCCTCGATCTCCTTGGTGAACAGCCCCTTGCCGCCGAATGCGGAAAGCGCCTTATCCTGGATCATGTCGCCGGACGTCTTGATGATCACAACATCGAAGTCGGCGGCATCGAGATGATGAGCGGCCATCAGGCGGGCCTGCACTTGGTGAGCCTGGACGAGAGCCAATTTGCTGCCGCGCGTGCCGATGCGAATTTTCATGGATTTAAATCTGTGTTTGCGTTGCATCCGTGGTCTTGGCCGCGCGCCCTTGCGGGCCTATTGTCCCTTGGGTTGCGGCCGAGCCAGCTCGCATTATTGACCGGCTCGGCAAAAGCATTACAACGCCGACGCGCGCTTCGCCACGGAAAATGAGCAAGCTGAAACACAGCGTCATTCTTGGCATCGAGACGAGTTGCGACGAGACCGGCGCGGCCGTTGTCGCGCGCGGGCGCGATGGGCAGGGGACCGTTCTCGCCAATCTGGTGCGCTCGCAGCTTAAGGAACATGCCGCGTTCGGCGGCGTCGTACCCGAGATCGCCGCGCGCGCGCATGGCGACGTGCTCGATGGGATGATCGCGGCCGCGCTTCACGAAGCAAAACTCGGCCTTGACGATCTGGACGCCATCGCGGTGACGGCCGGGCCGGGCCTGATCGGCGGGCTTTTGGTCGGTGTGGTCACGGCCAGGGCGCTGGGCCTTGCACGGGGGCTCCCGGTGGTGCCGGTCAACCATTTGGAGGGTCATGCCCTCACCGTGGGGCTAACGGAGGGTGTCGCGCCGCCTTATTTGCTGCTGCTCGTTTCGGGCGGACATACGCAGCTGCTCGCGGTGAACGCTGTCGGGCGCTATGACAGGCTTGGCACCACGCTCGACGACGCGCTGGGCGAGGCGTTTGACAAGACCGCCAAATTGTTGGGCTTGGGCTTTCCGGGCGGGCCGGAGGTCGAGCGGTGGGCGCGTGGCGGCGATGCGGCCCGTTTTGCGCTGCCGCGGCCGATGCTGGGACGGCGCGAGCCGCATTTCTCCTTCTCCGGCCTCAAGACGGCGCTGCGGTTGGAGGCACGCAAGCTCGGCGCGCTGCACGATCAGGATGTGCATGATTTGTGCGCATCCTTCGAGCAGGCGATTGTGGAATCGGTGGCCGACCGGGTAAGAACCGCCATGACGATCTTTCGCGCAAGGGTCCCGGCTGGCCAGCCCTTGCGGCTGGTGGCGGCGGGAGGCGTTGCTGCCAACCAGCGCCTGCGGGCTGGCTTGGCGGCACAAGCGCGGCAAGCGGGGTTCAGCCTCCATGTTCCGCCGCTGGATTTGTGCGGCGACAATGCCGCCATGATCGCCTGGGCGGGCGCGGAAAGGCTGGCGCATGGCTTTCCCGTATGTGCCAGCTTCGAGACGCGCGCGCGCTGGCCGCTCGATGAAGGGGCGCCGAAAGCTCTCGGAGCAGGCGTTAAGGCATGATTGGAGAGGGAACGAACGGCGTGGCATATCAAACCATCGGCGTCGTGGGAGCCGGAGCTTGGGGCACCGCGCTTGCGGAAAGCGCAGCCCAGGCCGGCCGCGAGGTAAAGCTTTGGGCTTATGAGCGCGACACCGTGGAGGAGATCAACCACCACCACAGCAACCGCGTCTATCTGCCCGGTGTGACCCTCAGCGCGACTATCGAAGCGACAGCCCGCACGTCGCAAGTGGCCGCCGCCGATCTTATCGTCATGGTTGTGCCCAGCCAATTCTTCCGCAGCATCGTCAAGGAATTCGCCCCTTATCTCTCCGGCAAGCCGGTCATTATCGGCACCAAAGGATTTGAGGAGGGAAGCGGCAAGCTGATGTCGGCGATCTTGGCGGAGATCGCGCCCGAGGCTTTGCCAGGCGTAATCACCGGACCCAGCTTTGCCGGGGAGGTCGCGCGGGGGTTGCCTGCCGCTCTGACCATCGCTGCGCGCGATGAACAGCTTGGCGATGCAGCCGCGAACACGCTGGGCAGCCGTTCACTGCGTCTCTATTGGACCGATGACATGCTCGGGGTACAGGTCGGCGGCGCGGTGAAGAACGTTCTGGCCATCGCGTCGGGCATCGTCGCGGGACGCCGGCTCGGCTCGAATGCACAAGCCGGGCTCATCACAAGGGGTTTTGCCGAGCTGATGCGCTTCGGCATCGGGATGGGCGCCAGGGCGGAAACGCTCACCGGTCTTTCCGGCCTGGGCGATCTGATTCTCACCTGTTCCAGCCCGCAATCGCGGAACATGTCTCTGGGCTACGCCCTGGGCGAGGGGAAGAGCCTCACCGACATTCTTGGCAGCCGCAGATCGGTCAGCGAAGGCGCCCACTCCGCAGCGGCGGTCGTGTCGCTGGCTCGGGAGAAAGGCATTGAAATGCCCATCTGCGAGGCAGTGAGCGCGGTGTTGGCCGGTGAAATGGATGTGGACGCGGGCATTACCGCGCTCCTGTCCCGCCCTTTCCGGGCAGAAGCCGATCACGATCGGCGCCCTCCCGCCAAGCCTCATAGGGCGCGCCGAAATTCGCGCTGAGATCGCGCTCCTCGTAGCGCATCGCGATGAGGACGTAGAGGGTGAAAGTCGCGGCGATCAGCGCATGGCCAACGGTCATAAGCGGCGTCATCCATAGCCCAAGCAGGACACCGACATACATCGGGTGGCGCACCCAATCGTAGAGCCAGTGCGTCTTGAGGGTCAGAGGCGGAACCGTCCGCCCTTGATACCATGCCCAGGCTTGCCGCAAGCCGAGCAGCTCAAAAAGATTGAAGCTTATGCCAGCGGCAAGCAGAATCACCCAGCCGAGCGCGAACAGGGTCCAGGGAATGACGGAGATGGGCGCCGGTGTATCCCAGATCACCAGCGGAATGGGTTGCCAGAACAGCACAATCATGAAGCCGACCAGGCAGGCGGCCATCACATAGGTGGAGCGCTCCAACCCTTTCGGCACGATACGGGTCCACCACTGCTTGAACGCCGGACGGGCCATAAGCGAGTGCTGCAAACCGAACAACGCCACAAGCCCGATATCCACAATGGCGGCTGTAAGAGGTGCGAGCGAACCACCGACATCCACCGTGGGTTCGATCCAAGGCCTGAACGGCGAAGGCAAATTGCCGAGGAAAACGGCGAAATAGGCGAAGAATGCGAAGTTGAGACAGAAAGCGAGAGCGGCATAAGAAAGCCCTGCAATCCTGATCACTCGATCCCTCCAGGATAGCTGCTGCATGGACGCCCTCCGCTCTGTGCCTAAAAGTTGAACAGCATTTTCGCGATATGGTTCCTTAGGGTGCGAAGTGGACTGGCCTGCACCGGGTAAGTCGCTGGTCCGGCTTGCCGGACGGCCTCTCCCGGTGTACTTATGAGCGCATGGTCTATCGCCCTTGCATCCGCGCATGTTCGCGAATTAAGAGCCCGGCCGCCTGAGGGCGCCGGGAAAGACGATCATGTTCGTCTCTTTCTGCAAGGATTCCCATTATGACAGCGTTGCATTCGCCAGTGCTGGCGGTTTCTGAGGCCGTGTGCCATCCCGCGCCGGCAATCGGCAAGACTTACTTCTTCCTCACCGGCGATGCGGAATGCGGTTTACTTCCGCGTGTTCTGCAGTCTTTCGCCAAACTCGGCCTTACACCCTACCGGGTTCATGCGTCCGCCGAGCAAGGCGCCGGGCAGGAAATGTCGGTCGAGCTGCGCATTGCTGGGGCTGACCCCGAGCTCGCGAAGCGATTGGCGAGCCTGTGCCGGACCATCATCGGCGTGCGGTCCGTAATCATGACTGTCGACCGCTAATCAGCGCTCAAAAAGCGAGCCTGAATACAGGCTCGCTGGCATCAGTTTGCGGAAACACCCATCGCCTCAGTTGGCCCGGTCCGGAGAGAAGACCCCGGGGGGCGGGGGCTCGGACGCTGCCTCCTACGGACCGGGCCTAGAGGCAACAGGAAGATTGTACGTGTTAATGCGGCACTCAAAAGGGCAAATCGGGGCGCTTTCGTGATCATTGCCGCGAAGTCTTTCGGCATGATGAAGTTTTGGGCAGATTGCGGCTCGAGGCTATAAAGCAATGCGTGCACAAGACTGCGCAAGCGTGCGCAACAGAGGAATTTTTCCTTGTCAGGCGGACACAGCAAACGCTTGATATTTGCCGAATGCGCCCCGATGATATGAGATTGCAACAAATCGGAGGCGCCATGAGCGATATCGAGCCGATATTTTTAGGTCTCGCCGGGACTCAGCCAAACCCCATGGGCTTGGCTTTATCCGGCGGGCGCCCCTCGGTGGTCACCTTCAGCCGCCATGAACTCAACCAGATCCTGTCCGTTTACGGCCGCCATGTGGCTGAGGGCCATTGGCGCGATTACGCGATCGATATGCTGCGCGAGCGGGCTGTGTTTTCGGTGTTTCGCCGGAGTGCGGAAGCCGCCCTTTACCGCATCGAAAAAAACCCCAAGCTCGCCAGGCGGCAAGGCGCTTATAGCGTCATCGCCACCACGGGACTGATCCTAAAGCGGGGGCACGATCTATGCCGCGTGCTGCGCGTCTTCGACCGGAGCCGGCTGGAACTCGTCAAGGCTTGAGGCCTCTCGGCGGACCAATGCGTGAACCGCTGCGGCATTTTTGACGGCGCACCCAGCCTAAGCCGCTGCGCCTGTGCTCAAGGATCCCGGCGGATTACCGCTCGTAATTACGGCGCTCGGATCTGCGGCCCTCATAGCGGTCTCGGCCATAGCCTTGATCGGCCGAGCATTTGCGGATGCGGATACGGCGCAGATCCTGTTCGTCCTCGACCTTGTCTTGCGAAACCCAATCCTTGCACCACCCGTAATGGCCGTCCCACCATTCATGCCAGCGCAGGTCGGTGAACCCGCAGCCAAGCTCCAAATTCTTGCGGTGGAGCGACACAGCCTCATCGGCGTAATCCACGCAGAAAGCCTTTTTCCCCTGAGCCGCGGCAGGCGTGTGTCCCGCAAAAAGGAAAAGCACCAATACTAGCCCTGCAGCGGACGTGCCCAAATGTCTAAAACGCATGCTCCCTCCCAACGAAAAAGGCCCCTATAAAGGGGCCTTTAGGAAACAAATGCGGCGGTTTGCAGGATCGCTCGCGTTACTCGCGGTTGCCGAACAGCGACAGCATCATCAGGAACAGGTTCAGGAAGTCGAGATAGAGCCGCAGCGCGCCCATGATCGCTTTCTGACCGGCGACGAGCTCGCTGTCGCCTTGAAAGTACATTTCCTTGATCTGCTGCGTGTCATAGGCGGTCAGCCCGGAAAACACCAGCACGCCGATGACCGAGATCGCGAACTGCAGGGCACTGGAGCCCAGGAACATGTTCACAATCATGGCAAGCACGATGCCGATCACGCCCATGACCAGGAAAGAACCCCAGCCCGACAGATCGCGGCTCGTCGTGTAGCCGTAGAGGCTCAAGCCGCCGAAACCGGCCGCGGTGATGAAGAACACCCGGGCAACCGAGCCATGCGCATAGACCAGGAATATCGAAGCCAAGGAGGCGCCGACCAGCGCGGCGTAGAGCCAGAATGTGCCCTGCGCGCCCTGGACGCTCATCCGGTTGATGCGCGCCGAGAGGAAGAACACCACGGCGAGGGGCGCCAGCAGGATCACCCATTTCAGCGGGCTGACGAAAATCAAACGCCCGAATTCGGTCAGCATCATGCCGCTAGGGAGACGCGCGACCGCACTGGCCGCATCGTTGGTCGTGGCCATCATGAAGAAGACGTAAGCCACAACGCCCGTGATCGCCAAACCGGCGGCCATGTAGTTGTATACGCGCAGCATATAAGCCCGCAGCCCAGCGTCGATGGCATCTGTGCCAACGCGTGCTCCGGCAAGTGTTTGTCTATTCAGATCGGCCATTGCAATCCCCTTGAGAAACCCTGTCCCCTGCCAAAGAGGACGATCCGCCTTCTCGATAATTACTCTGGATCGCCTTGCTCTTCCATTAAAATGCATCCGAGCCGGACGAGATCGATTCGGCGTTCCAGCATCCCGCCTATTCAGATCGCAGATACGGCGCAGCTTTTGCGCCCAAAACCCGCAACGTCCCGAATAGGCCAAATGCAATCATAAATATGGTCGCCAGCAGCGTCGCCTGCAATAGGGCCATAACGGACGGATGGAAGCTTACGTCCATCAACTGCGTTAAGATTATGTAAGCGACCACAGCCCCAGCGATGGAGGCGAGCATCGCGGTCGCAAGTCCCAGCAGGAGGTGCTCGGCCAGATGCGCGGCGACAATGCGCCATCGCGGGGCGCCCAGAGTTTTCAGAATGACGGCCTCATAGATGCGGCGGGAACGCGCGGTCGCAAGCGCGCCAGCCAGCACAAGAACGCCGGAGAACAGCGTCAGGCCGCCCGCCACGCGGATCGCGGCGAAGACCTTGCCCATCAGACTGTTGAACGTCTCCAACGCGTCGCGGACGCGCACGGACGTGACATTGGGAAACTGCGCCGTCACGGTCCTGATAAGGTCCGCTTCCGCCTTATCCTCGTGGGGCGCCGTCCATGTGAGGGTAGCCAAATAATTGTATGGCGCGGCCGCAAGGGTGTTGGACGAGAAAATCATTACGAAATTGATGCCGAACGAATTCCAGCGCACCGTGCGGAAATTGGCGAGCTTTGCCGTGATGTTGCGGCCGAGCACATTGACGGTCAGCTCATCGCCGATTTTAAGTCCGAGCGCACGGCCCAGTTCCCCCTCGAACGAAACAAGCGGCACGCCTGAATAATCTTTTGGCCACCACGCGCCTTCGAGAATTTGCGACTCCTTGGGCGGCGCATCGGAGAAAGTAAGGCCGCGATCGCCATTCAGCACCCATTCCGCTTGCGGCGGCGCCTTGATCTGGGCGGCCGGCGTCCCTGCCAGCGAAACGATTTTGCCGCGCAGCATGGGAGCCGCTTCCAGTTCAGAGCCCGGCGCCACCTTCGCGATAAGGTCGGAGAAGCCATCGAAAGCGGTCTTGGGGACACCGACGAAGAAGTGGCTGGGCGCGCGCTCGGGGATTTGCGTGCGCAGTTCCTCGGTCAGCGAGGCATTGGTCAATGCGATCGCCGTCAGCAGAGTGAGGCCTGTGCCGAGCGAAATGGTGACGGTGCGCGTCAGCCCGCCCGGCCCGGCGATGTTGGCGAGCGCCAACGCCAGTTCCGGACGCCGCGGACGCGGCATTTTTCCGGCGAGGACGCGAAAGCCCTGTCCGAGCGCGGCAAAAACCAGAAAGGTGACCGCGACCGCGGCCAGGGTTATCGCCGCGATCTGCTTGTCCTGTGCAAACATCACCGCCGTCAGCATAAGCAGCAACGCGCTGCCCACCGACCCCGCGATGAAGAGCGGAGGCGGCCAGCCTGCCTTGCCCTCGACCTCCTCGCGCAAAAGCTCGCCCGCTCGAATTTGACTGGCCCGGCCTAGCGGCCACAGCATGAAAATCAGAGCAGTGAGAAAGCCGTAAGCCGCCGCCCAAAGCAGCGCGCCGGGATAAAGGCCGATTTCCAGCCGGACCGGCAATGCCGACCCGTAAAGTGCGGTGAACAGAAATGGCAGGACGGCGCCGACGGCCAGCCCGATGACAATGCCCAAAACGGCCAGCAGCATCACCTGCAGAAGAAAACTGCGCGTGATCAGGTCGCGTGGGGCGCCCGTGGCCTTGTAGATTGCGATGACCTTGCGCTTGCGCTCAATGAAGGCGCTGACCGCGTTGGCGACGCCAATGCCTCCGGTGAGAAGCGCGGTCAGCCCGACAAGCGTCAGGAAATCCGTCAAGCGGTCGATGGCGCGGCTGATGCCCGGCGAAGGGTCGGTCTTGTCGCGCACCTGAAAGCCGGAATCGGGGAGTTCGCGCGCAACAATGTCCTTGAAGGCGGCCATCTGCTCCGCGTCGGTCTGCCCGATACGGTAGCGCCAGTCGATCAGGCTTCCGGGCTGCGAAAGACCGGTTCTATCCAGGGTCTCCAGCGACATCATGACACGCGGACCAAGGCTCGGACCCGCCGACAAGCGATCTGGCTCCGAGGCGATGACGGACGTGATTTCCAGGCTTGCATCGCCGAGATTGAAACGGTCGCCTTTTTGCAAGCCGAGCTGTTCGAGAAAAGCGCGCTCCACCGCCGCGCCGCCTGGACGCAGAGCGTCCGTCAAACGCGCTCCATCCTCCAGCGCGACCGCGCCGTAAAGTGGATAGACGCCATCGACCGCCTTCACCAGCACCAAGGCCTGGCTGGACCCATCGGCCAGACGCGCCATCGAGCGCAGCGTCGCGATTTCGCTTATCGGCCCTTGCCGCGTCAGAAAAGCGCGCTCGGCATCGCTGGCGCGCCGGTGCACGAGAGAGGCTTCGATGTCGCCGCCGAGCAGCACCTGTCCCTCGCGGGCGATGCTCGTCTGAATTGCCGAAGACAGCGTGCCGATGGCCGCGATGGCCGCCGAGCCCAGCGCGATACAGGCAATGAAGATGTAAAAACCGCCGATGCCGCCGCGAAGCTCGCGCAGCGCCAGCCTAAGGCTGAGCGGCAAGGCGAATTGGCGGCCGCTGGCGCGGGCTGCAGCGGGAATTGCCGTCACGCCACGCTCTCCAGATCCTGGCGAGCCGGGTCGACCCGGCCGTCCTCGATTGTCACGATGCGTCCGCAACGGGCGGCGAGCCGCTGATCATGCGTGATGAGCACCAGCGTGGTTCCAAGCCTCTTATGCAGCGCGAAAAGCAGGTCCATGATCTGCTCCCCCGTGCGCACATCGAGATTGCCGGTCGGCTCATCCGCGAAAAGGATTTTCGGGTTCGGCGCCAGGGCGCGGGCGATAGCGACCCGCTGCTGTTCGCCGCCGGAAAGCTGCGCCGGAAAGTGGCTGAGGCGATGCGCAAGGCCTACCGATTGCAACACGTCCGCCGCACGGTCGGCGGCATTGGCGCGGCCGAGAAACTCCAGCGGCAGCGCGACGTTTTCCAGCGCTGTCAGAGTCGGCACCAGGTGGAAAGACTGGAAAACAATGCCAATATGCTCACCGCGGACGCGCGCAAGGGCATCCTCGCCGAGAGCCATGAAATCATGCCCAGCGACGCGGACGACGCCGCTCGTTGCTTTATCGAGGCCAGTCATGACCATAAGCAATGTGGATTTACCCGAACCGCTCGGGCCAACGACGCCGACGGTCTCGCCCGCTTCAATGCCGAGCGTCACGCCGCGCAGTATCGGCACCGAGCCGGCTCGGCTATGCAGCGTTAAGTGAACATCTTTGAGGGTGATGATGCTGTCAGACACGTGTCTCGTAACTCCGGCTAGCGATGCGTACCTAAAAGCCTATAGGCGCTGGCAGTGGAAAGGCTGGCTCATGATCAGAACGACCATATGGAAACCATTCGTTGTTTTTGCGAGCCTCTTGGCCGCACTTCCAGGCGCTGCCGCGTTGGATGCAGCCAAGGCGGCGCCGAGTGACAACGAAATTGTGATCGTCGCGTTTGGCGACAGCCTCTCGGCCGGCTATCAGCTTCCCCCCGCCGCGGCTTTCCCGGTTCAGCTTGAGAAAGCTCTGCGGGCGCGGGGTCTCAAGGTGAATATCGTCAATGCCGGCGTCTCGGGTGATACGGCCACCGATGGACTTGCCCGGCTTGACTGGGCTCTGCCCGGCAATGCCCAAGGCGTGATCCTGGAACTTGGGGCCAATGACGCGCTACGCGGTATTCCCGTCGAGGAGACCACGAAGGCGCTCAGCGCGCTGCTTGAGGGGCTCAAGGCGCGAAAGCTGGAAGTGCTGATTGCCGGGATGCATGCGCCGCGCAATTGGGGGGACGCTTACGCTGGCGCGTTCACAGCCATGTATGTCGATCTGGCGCGCAAATATGACGCACTGCTCTATCCGTTTTTCCTGGAAGGCGTCGCCCTCGACCAGAGCCTGAATTTGCGCGATGGACTGCACCCCAATGCGCGCGGGGTTGCTCGGATTGTCGAGCGCATTCTGCCCAGTGTGGAACAGCTTATGCAGCGGATCGAAGCAAAGCGCGCCAAGCCGAGTTGAGAAGAGATTTTTGCAAAGCCGGCCGTCCGGTTATAGTCGGGGCGGGATCGCACTGGCGTGACGCGGTCTGAAGGGAGCCAGACGGAGTATCGCGAACTCGGGGGGACGGGGCTGCGCGTCAGCGCCATTTGTCTCGGCACAATGACTTGGGGCCAGCAGAACAGCGAAGCCGAAGGTCACGCGCAAATGGATTACGCCCTGGCGCAAGGCGTAAACGTCTTCGATGCCGCCGAGCTCTACCCGATGCCGCTGAAAGAGGAAACGCAAGGGCGGACCGAGGACATCATCGGCTCGTGGTTTGCCGCCCGGCGCAATCGCGACAAGGTCATTCTCGCAACCAAGGTCGTCGGGCGTACCGACGCCGCCGACTACCGCAAAAACAAATCGGCGCCCGACTACCGCGTCGCCGCTGGCTCGGTCGAGTTCGGCGCGGGTTGGCAGAAGACCAGCCGCGAACAACGCGACTACCTTTCGGTCAAGCGGGACGATCCGAGCTTCCCGGCTCCGATCTACGCCACCCTGGTCGAAACCGACACCACCGGCGACTACGCCCTCATCTGGTCGCGCTGACCGGCCCCGACGCCCCGCTCTTCGGAGCGGGGCGTTTCGTTTGTTCAGCGATGACCTCGCCTTAGCTGTCGAGCCTCTCAAACTACAGCAGCGGCTCGATCGAGGGACCATCCGACCGCTCGGGCGTGAGTGACCCTATGAATGACGTACCGTGCGGCCCGACGCCTATTGTCGAGGTGCTTGGGGCGCTGCCCCTGGCGCACTTCGGATCGTTCTTCCGCCCAGCTTCCTCCACGCGGCAAGCCGCGTTCCGTGCAGCCGGTTCCCCGCGAAGCCGCCCCTCCGTTTTGCACCCCCGGTCTCGCCGACGGGCAGGGTTTCAGCGCGGCGCTCCGCTGCGCGGAAACCCAGACCCCAGGAAGGACATACCATGTATCACCAGCTCGCCACCCGGTTCGGCCGGAACAGCCATCAGATCAGCGGCCGGAAACCGCTCGACAATGAAGCGCTCTAGCGGCACGTCCCGTCGATCTTCGCCCGCGAGGCGCATGACAGCCGTTCCGATCGCTATGTCTATGTCCCCACCATCGACATTGTGGAGGGGCTACGCCGGGAGGGATGGTCGCCGTTCTTTGCCGTTCAGTCGGTTCCCCGCGACGGCAGCCGCCACGGCCACGCCAAGCACATGCTGCGGCTGCGGCCGGATGACGGGATCGGCAGCCCGAGGCCGCCGAGGTCATCATCGTCATTAGCCATGATGGGACCAGCGCCTATCAGATGTTCGGGGGGATGCTGCGCTTCGTCTCGAGCGGCGAGCGATTGCTCGATCGAGCGGTAGGTTTCGGTCGAGGTTCGCGCATCGATATGGACAAACACGGGTGAGGTGGTTGGCAAGGCAGCTACCAATCGGGCGATCTGTCGGGGATTGGCATGAGCGAGCAGCAGATAGGCATTATCATCAATGCTTTCCTTCCGGCTGGTTCGTCACGGCACCCCGTTTCGATGAAAAACGCGTCAACTGGTTGACAAAGCGCTTCACGAACAAGAGCCCGCTTGGTAGCCTCGGCTTGCCGCAGACAGTGGAGCCATGTCAAATGAGCGAAATTTACACAAGCAAGTTCTATGACAGTCAGGCCGAGGGGTCCAGTCGCAGTGCCAGATTGATTGTGCCCATTATTGCTGACGCAATCAAACCGACGTCGGTCATCGACATCGGCTGCGGCGTTGGTCATTGGCTGAGTGAGTTTCGACGCGCCGGCGCCACTACGGTAACTGGAGTGGACGGGCCGTGGGCGCTGGATGATCTGAAGATCGATAAGACCGATTTCGTTCAGTATGATTTTGTCGGTTCGCGTGCACCGTTCAAGCCGCCCACCCCGCTGCAAAGATACGATTTGCTTACTTCATTTGAGTTCGTAGAGCATATTGACGAAAATCGCGCCGACGCGCTGATAGACTATTTCTGCGCGACGGCCGACAGCATCGTTGTGAGCGCAGCCGTGCCCGACCAGGGCGGAACCAACCATGTGAACGAACGCTGGCCTGACTATTGGGCCGCCAAGTTCGCAGCCCACGGCTATGTCGCCTGCGATTTCATCAGGCCGATAGCTTGGCGCATGCCAGATATTGAGCCCTGGTACATTCAGAACAGCATCGGCTATTTCAAGGATAGCGTCCCTGCCGCCATAATGACGAGCGCGGAAGAGGCGTGGAAACAGGTGTGGAACCAGCCTTTGCCAATCGTTCACCCGGCAATGTTTCGCATAGCAGCCCAGCCATGGGTGCGGCCAAGCTTACCGCTGCGAGCCGCAAGAAAAATCAAAAGAACATTTGGGCTTTAGCCTATCCACTACTTCGATTGCAGTGGGCGGCGAAATTTCTAGTGACTGGCCCCGGGAAAAGGGTTGTAGCTGCGCGGCCTCCGTACGTCCGGATTGCAGCTGCGGCAAGACGTTGGCGCGCTCTCAGCGGGCTCGCGCAAGCAGCTCGTCAATCGCCTGCAGCGTTACGAGACACCCAACGCCGCGCCTGCCGTCACCGGCTATCTCGGTCTGGCGCGCGAGCATGGCCTTGACACAGCGCACATGGCGCTGCAATTCGTTCTCAGCCGTCCTTTTGTGGCGTCAGCCATCATCGGCGCTACCACCATGGAGCAGTTGAGGACGAACCTGGCCGCCACGAACGCCAAACTCAGCGAGGAGGTCCTGCGCGCGATCGAAGATATAAACCTCATCTACACCTATCCCTGTCCCTGATACCTGAACTGCATTTCCCCCAGGAGGTGCGTCATGCCGAGACTGTTTACCGGCCTCGAAGTTCCGCCCAGGATCGTAAGCCGCCTTGCCATGCTGCGGGGCAAGCTGATCGGAGCGCGTTGGATCGACCCCGAAAATTATCACATCACCTTGCGTTTCGCCGGCGACATCGATCCCCTCCAGGCGCGCGCCTTCGCCTCCGCCCTTGAAGGCATTGCATTCGACAGTTTCGAGATCAGCCTCGACGGACTGGGCAGCTTTGGCGGCAACAAGCCGCGCGCGCTCTGGGCGGCCGTAAAGCTCTCGGAACCGCTCCTGCGCTTGCAGAAGGCGCATGAGCGTGCGGCACGCCTGACCGGCCTGCCCCCCGAGACGCGCAATTTCTCGCCCCATGTCACGCTCGCGCGGTTGAAGGATGCCCGACCTGCGGCAGTTGCGGAGTATCTGTCTTATTTCGGGGGATTTGTCGGCGAGCCGTTCCGGGTCAGCCGTTCCGTGCTGTTTTCCTCGCGCGCCAACCAAGGCGGCGGGCCTTACCTCATCGAGGCGGACTACCCGTTCAGAGGGGCGAGAGGCCGTGAGGCCGGAGCCACGGCCTGAGCCGCTAGATCCGGCTTGGCGGTGAGGCTGCGCAGAAGGCCGCGGCTCGCCGCATCGATGAGTTGGACCACATAGTCGAACCCTTCCTTGTCGCCGAAGAAAGGATCGGGAATCTCGTGCACGCCCAGATTGGGCGCGCAATCCATGAACAGGCGCACCTTGTCCTGGCGATCTTTGGTGGCAAGCTTCAATAGACCTTTGCGGTTGGCTCGGTCCATCGCCAGAATGAGATCGAAGGCTTCGAAGTCCGCGGCGCTAACCTGCCGGGCGCGCAGATCCGAGATGTTAAGGCCCTGGCTGGCCAGAGCATCCTGAGCGCGCTGATCCGGTGGCTGGCCCAAATGCCAACTGCCAAGACCGGCGGAGTCGATCGTCAGACCGTCAATCACTCCCGCCTTCTGCGCGACATGCCGGAATACACCCTCCGCGATCGGCGAACGGCATATATTGCCGAGGCAAACGAAAAGAATGCTTTTCGCGGGAATGTATACAGTCTCCTTCATCTACCGAGAATGACACAGCTCCCGTGAACCCGCAATGTGACCTTATGATTATAATTCCGGTTTTCTAAACGCGTGGCGCCGCGTCTACAACCCGCTAAGAGCCTCTTATCGAAGGCGAACCGTCACACGGTCCACGCGTCCATGGGCATCGATCACGGAAAGCTGAACAAAGCCTTTTCCGCTGGGCCGCCAGAAGATTTCGCGGCGGTGCGGGGCCGTTTCGACGGGCGCGCCGTTCACCAGCCAGGTGAAAGGCAGCGCCCCGCCTTCGGCTTTGAAGGACAATGCCACCGGCGCCCCGTCCATTTCCATGGCGACTTCAAGCTCTGCCCGGTCGGGCGGAAAGGCGATGTGAACCGGCGGATCGGCTTGCCCCGCCGGAGCCGCACTGACCGTATCCGGCTCGCGAAAGCTGGCGAGCGGCGGCGGAAGCCCGCTCCCGGCTGCCGTGATTACGCCTGCGGGCGGCGCGGGAAATGGCACGCGCGCGCTGCCAAGCTGGGCGAAAACGTCGAACAGAAGGGGAGCCGCGGTCGTCAGACCGGTCATGCTCGGCGTGGAGCTGCCGTCGGGACGGCCGAGCCACACCGCGACCACATGCTGCCCGTCGAACCCTGCCGCCCAGGCGTCGCGGAAACCATAGGACGTTCCGGTCTTGAAAGCGATGCCGCCGCCCTTGGCATGAAGCGGCGGCGGAGCCCCGCGCAGAATATCGCCGACATACCAGGCCGCGACCGGGCTGAGCAGCGGCTGGACCGGAGCGGCGGCCGGCATCGCATTTGGCGCATCGGCTAGCTGGTACCGCAGCGGCAAGGGCTCGCCGCCTCTGGCGAGCGCGGCGTAGAGGCCGGTCAGGTCTTCCAGCCTTAGCCCCACCCCGCCAAGCGCGACCGTGAGGTTGCGCGGCGCATCGATGGCAAAGCCAGCTTGCCGCAGACGCGCGGCTAGGCGCGCCGGCCCGATGGCGTGCAGCATCTTCACGGCGGGAACGTTCAAGGACAGCTGCAGCGCTTGCCGAATCGACACGGTGCCATGATAGCTCTCGTCAAAATTTTCCGGCGCATAGGCGCCGAATTGTACGGGGCGATCCTCGATGAGCGTTTCCGGGTGGCCGAGCCCATCCTCAAAGCCAAGCGCATAGATGAACGGCTTTAGCGCCGAACCGGGGGAGCGTATGGCGGCCGTCATGTCGATCGGGCCGTTGCGGTCCTGGACGAAATAGCCCGCCGATCCGACATGGACCAGAACTTCGCCGCTGGTTTTGTCGACCACCATGATCGCGGCGGAAAGCTTTGCGCCAGCGCGCGCTGCGTGGCGGGCGGCGAGCGCTTCGGCGCTCTCCTGGAGACGCGCGTCGATGGTCAGGCGCGGGCTGTTGCCCTTTGAGGCGGATGCCAGCCGCTCGGCGAGATGGGCGGCGAGCGCGGGAAAATTGCGCCGCGCCGCGGGCAGGGGCTGCTGCTTGGCCCATTCCGCCTCGGCGATGCCGATTACGCCTGCCTGCGCCGCGCGGGCCAGCACACGGTCGCGCGCGGGCCGGGCAGCATCCGTGCCGCGGTCGGGGCGGCGCTGTTCGGGCGCTTGCGGCAAGGCGACGAGCAGCGCGGCCTCGGCCCACGTCAAGCGCTTGGGCTCCTTGCCGAAATAGGCGAGCGATGCCGCGCGCACGCCCTCGATATTGCCGCCATAGGGCGCGAGCTTCATATACAGCTCGAGTATTTCGCGCTTCGACATTAGGGTTTCGAGCTGCCAGGCGCGCAGCATTTGGGCGATTTTGGCGACATAGGAGCGGGTGGGGTGGGCGTCGAGCAGGCGCGCGGTCTGCATGGTCAGGGTCGAGCCGCCCGAGATCGGCCGCCCATGCGCGGCAAATTGCCAGAGCGCGCGGGCGAACGCCCGGCCATCCACGCCGCCATGGCGGTGAAAGCGCTTGTCCTCATAGGCGAGCAGCAGCGTGAAATAGCGCGGATCGACGGCGTCGACGCTGACCGGCAAGCGCCACAAGCCGGTCGGCGTGGTGAAGGGGCGCAGCAGCGCGCCGTGCCGGTCGAGCACGAGCTTTGAGCTTTCCGCGACGGCGGCCAGCGGCGGCGGCCCCATCCACGCGATCGCCCCGCGATAGGCGAGCGCTCCGGCGAGGGTCATGGCGAGGAGCAAGACGCTGAGCAGGCCGAGCCTTTTGGCCATCTTGGATTCCCGCAGCCGTAGCATAAATTCCAGCTCTACCGCGCGGGGATAGGGCCCAGTGAACACCAGGGGTCCCTCCGCATTATTCCCGCACGATATCCACTTTGCCCGGCGCGGTGCGCGCGAAACGTTCCGGCCGGTACATGTCCTCGACATACGCCCCCGGATGGCTGTAGCTGCCCGGCGCGACGGCGCGCATGACATAGGCCAGCGTGTAGTTCGACGGCGTTTTCTGGCTGGCGTCGCTCTTGGAGAAGGCCGCCGTGAAACGGTCGTCACGGAAGGCGGTGTGGACTGGCGTCTCTTTGCTTTCCAGCCAGGGGAACGCCTTCAGGTCCGTGCCTTTCAACAGCTTGGGGTTCTCGATCTCAAAGCCGGCCGGCAGCCGGTCCTCGATGACGATATGGCCCAGCTTGGCCTCGGCTTCCGCCACTTTCAGCACCACGACGAAGCGGTCGTTCTGGCGCGCGCGGTCGAACTTCACCTCCTTGCCCTCGGTCGAATAGATCTTGCGCTCGATGGCAAAGCCGGAGGCGGAGGCGGGCTCCGGCGTGGCGGACGCGCCGCTGATGATCACCGAGGCGGAAATCGCCTCGTCATTGGGGTTTTTGACCACGAACGGCGCTTGCGCGAGATCGGCGCTGCTGAGGACGCGCTGCACCTCGCCAAGCTCGGCCAAGCCGTTCACATCCAGCCGCAAGCCGCGGCTTTGATTGGCGAGCGCGTTCGCGGCGAGCAGCATCCAGGCATTTTCCTGCGTCGTGGTCGAGGGCGTGAGCGCCCGGCGGCGGGCCACGCTTTGCGCGATGGCGGGCACGCTCTGCGGCAGGGAGTTCGTTTCCGAAATCAGCGTGAGGGTCGCGGCGGTGTCGCGCAGCGCCGTGCCGTAATCGACGCGCAAAGCCAGGCTCGCCAGATCCGGCTCGGGCCGCAAGCGCACGAGCGCGGCATTGAAGGCTCGCTCGGCGCGTTCCTTGTCGCCATACATCGCGAGCGCCGCGCCGAGCTGGGCTTGGGCGAGCGGCGTGGAGAAATTGGCGAGCTTTTCGTCGGTGTAATAGCGCAGATCGCCGACGACGGCGCGGCCCGCCCGCGCCAGAACGTAAAGCGCATAGGCCAGGTCTTCGCCGCCCTTCTCGAACTCCTGCGCGTAGTTGACGGAATTCTTCAGCCGGTCGAGCGCGTTTTCCAGCACCACCGAGCGCAGTTTGTAGCCCTTCCCCTGCGCGCGCGTGAGGAAGTCCGTGACATAGGCCGTGAGCCAGAGGTCATAACCGCCCGGCGACCACAGGCCGAACGTTCCGCTGGAATCCTGCAAGGATGCGAGCCGGTCGATGGCGCCCTGCACACGGTCCTTTGCGCCCTTTTCGCCCGCTAGACCTTGTGCGTCCGCCACTTCGTTGAGATACAGCAGCGGCAGCGCCCGGCTCACGGTCTGCTCGGCGCAGCCGAGCGGATAGCGGTCGAGCGAAAGCAGAAGGCCAGGGACGTCGAGCGCGGCGTTGCGCCCGGCGCTCACGGTCACCTTAGCCGTGCCGGGGAGAAGGTCCGCGATCACCTCCGGCGAGATCGTCAGCGTGCCGGATTTGGCGGCAAGCGCCTGGAAGGTGCGGCGGATGACGTTCGGCGCGGCGGGATCGACGTCGAGCACATAGGTGCGCTCCACGGCGATATCGCCCGGCCCGGTGAGCGCGACAGTGACCGTGCCCTTGCCGAGCGTGGCCCCGGAAAGCGGCAGGGCGATGCTTTTGCGCTCCTTGGCTTTCAGGCTGAAGCTTTGCGCAGCGGACGCTCCCGGCAACGTCACGCCGCCGTCGGCGCTCGCTGCCAGGCTGAACTGGCCGTCGGCGCCTTCGACATTCTCGATGTTGAGATGCAGCTCGGATTTATCGCCCACGACCAGGAATTTCGGCGGCGTGCCCTGCACCACCACCGGATCGCGCACGATCACGTCGCGCGTGGCATGGCCGAGCTGGCCGCCGCTCCAGGCCGCCGCCATCACGCGCAGCGTGCCGTCGAACGCGGGAATATCGAAAGCGACCTCCGCCGCGCCGTTGTCGCCAACCGCAACAACGCCGGAATAGAATGCGATCGGTTCGACATTCAGCGGGCGTCCCTGGACCCCGAGGCCCGCGGGCGCGCCGTCACCGCCGGAGCGGATCGTGCCGCGCACGCCCTGCATGCCGTCGATCAGCTTGCCGTAAAGATCGCGGATTTCGGTGCCGAGCCGGCGCTGGCCGAAATAATGATGCTCGGGCCGGGGCACCGCGTAATCGGTGAGGTTGAGGATGCCGAGATCGACGGCCGACAGCGTGATGTGCGCCTTCTCGCCGCGCGCGACGCCGGTCAGCTTCACCGGGATGGTGAGGCGCTGATTGGGCCGCGTCTTCTCCGGCGTCTCCACGGCGACATTCAGCGTCCGCTCGCTCGCGTCATAGCCGATCCACTTCGCGCCGATCGCCCGGCCCGGCATCCGCTTGGCGCTCACATCCATCGGCCGGTAAAGCTCGGCGAGCACATAGGCGCCCGGGCCCCAGCTTTCGTCCATGGTGAAGGAGACCGCCGCGCCGCTCTCCGGCACGGTCACGGTTTGCAGGCTAAGCAGCCTGTCGCTCACGACCGCGACAACAGCCTCGCCCGCCATGCGCGGCGAAAGCTGCACTTTCACCGCATCGCCGGGCTTGTAGGATTGCTTGTCGAGCGCAAGGTCGAGGACATCCGGGGTTTCGCCAGCTTCGGAAGCAAACCACCCGGAGGAAAACGCCGTGCTCGCGGCCAGCGCCTGGTTGCCGGGCGCGGTCACCTCCATGCGGAAACGGCCATTTTGCACCGGCGCATCGACGCGCGCGGGCTTGCCGGGGTCGGCATCGATCGTGCCATTGGCTACCTTGCGGACATAGTTGACCGGCTCGAACTGCCAGCGGCCATCGCGGCTGTACCATTGGAAGCGCGTCTCCAGGCGGGAAAGCTCCCAGGCGAGGGCCTTCAGCGCGGACGGTTTGCCATCGCGATCGAGCAGCACGACGTCGAAAGACGCTGTCCCGCCATCGCCGACATGGCCGCCGCTGAACAGCGGCTTGATGCCGATGAACGGCTTGGCCGGCCGCACGTCGAAGCTGATCGCCTCGGTGAGGACGCGGCCGCTCGGCTCCCGCAGACGGACAACCACATCGGCCTCGAGCGGCTTGGTGGTCTGCGTGAGCGCGGGAAGCTCGGCTTTGATTTGCGCCTGGCCATTGGCGTCGGTCGTGGGAAGATTCTCCAGCGGCTTGCGCTGCGGTGCGAACTGCTCGTCCTCGAGGCCGAATTTGTAGTCTTTAAAGCCCTCCACATCCGCTCCGCGGGCCTCGATGGTCACCTCGCCCTCAAGCCCGAGATTGGACGCCGGCGCGCCATACAGATAGCGGCCATCGACCTTGATCATGGCTGGTTCGCCAACGCCGATCGTTGTTTTATCGGCGGAAAGCTTCATTTCCAGCCGTTCTGGCGTGTAGTCCTCGACGAGGAAGGAAATCTCGCCGATGGCGGGGGCTTTCGGATCGGCATGGGCGCTGACCCGCCAAGTGCCCGTCATCGCCGTCGTCGCGACGGGCAGAGTAAAGCCGCGGCCGCCAGCGCCTTCGTCCTTCACCAGCTCACGGCTATGCTCGACGCTGTCGGGGCGGAATATTTTTAGCGTCAGCGGCATCCCCGGCACCGCCTTGCCGCCGGAATCGCGCAGCAGCGCGGTGAGGAAGACTTTTTCGCCCGGGCGGTAGACGCCGCGTTCGGTGAAGAGCAGCGCGTCCAGCGGCCCCGGCGCTTGCCGCCCGGCAACGCCGCGGTCGGAAAGGTCGAAGGCCGCTTTGGTCAGGTCGATAAAACCGTAATCGGTGCCATCGCGCGCAACGATCAGCGCGGGCGCCAAGCCGCCCTCCCCGCGCGTCAAGCCGCCATCGAAGCGTGCATAGCCCTTGCCGTCGGTCTTGGCGGTGGCCAGCACTTCATTGTTGCGGGCGATCAGGCGAACCTCAGTGTCGGCTTTGCCCTTGGCGTCCGCGAGCGAGCGCACGAAGGCGTGCACGCCGTCGCTGCCGGACATGGCGGTGAGGCCGAGGTCGGAGACGACAAACCATTGCGTGGCCTTAGAGCCGCCCTCGTCGCTTTCGGCCTCTTCGCTGGGCGCGGCGCTAGCGCCGCCATCGGACGGCGAGCCGGTCATGACATAGAGGCCCGCTTTGAGGTTGGGCAGCAGTTCGTCGATGGGGAAAGCCACCGTCGTCTCGTCGTTCAGCTTTGTGGTGACCGGCATCTCGCCCTTCCACAAAAGCTGACCGTTCTTGTCCTTGATCTCAGTGGCTTTGAAGCTTTCGATCTGCTGGCCGAAAGACTCATCGAGCACCTCCTGCGCGATGCGCCGGTCGCCGATGTGATAAATTTCGACCTTCACCAGCTTTGTATTGATGGCGACGACGGGAATGCCCTGCTGGCCGGTGCGCGGCAGCACATAATTTTGCGTGGTGAAGCGAACGGACGGCTTACGGTCGCGGACATAGACGGTGAGGTCGATCGGCTTGGCGAGGTTTTCCTCTACCGAGGAGGGCAGGCCGTTGCGCACTTTTACCTGGTAGCGTTTGCCGTGCAGCAATTCCTCGATACACAGCTGCTCGTTCTCGGCACGCACAGCGGCCGGATCGCCACCGTTCACCCCTACGAATTTGGCGAAGTCCACGCGGCCTTTCGCCAGCGGCTCGGAAAATTGCAGGCAGAGCCGGGGAGAGGCCGCGTCGGAGTCGACGGTGTAGTCGAGCATGCGGAAACCGTGTTCGGCCAGCACGCCCTCGTAAGTTGCGCGCAATTCGGCATTGTCCTGCAATGCGAGGCTGAGGCGGTAGGCATCGAGCGCGGCGCGCCATTCATAGCGCGTGGTCAAGCTCGCGGCGAGGACGGCCAGCGCCGCGGCCTTTGTGGCAGGCGTTTTGGCGCGTTGATAAGCAAAGAAAGCGGACGAGGCGGCGTTGCGTTGAAAACTGGCTTTTTCCGTTTCCTTTTCCGTCTCGATCGCGAGATAGGCTCGAGCGAGCGCCAGCCATGTTTCGGCATCAGCCTTGTCGAGAACGGCGGCGGAGGCGAATGCGCCGGTGGCCTTGCGCGCATCGTTGGCTTTGAGCGCGGCCTGGCCCTTGGTCTTGAAACCTTTTGCGGTATCGCCGGCGGTGGGCCATTGCGCGATCAGGTAAGCCTCGAACTGGCGGGCGTTCCTGTCGGTCTCCTCATGGAAGAAGGTTTTTTCCTGCGCCGAGGCGGAAGCTATGAACGCGAGGGATGCAATGACAAACAGGATACGGAAAACAAACGGCATGAATGCCCCGCTGTGAAAACGCAGACGCAAGTTTAGCGCGGCCGGAGGGTGGACGAGGCCGGCCAGCAGAATACGCAATTAGAGCCCGTTGTCCATGAACGCGAGCGTAATTCTAACTGCACAAAATGAACTTTGGCGCAATGAACGCCTAGTCGGACGGGAGAACGATCAAATGGTTCGGCAGGCTGTCATGCGGCTGCGAGCCGGGCGGGAAATGCGCCGCGAGCGGTTGCGCCACCGCGCGGATGGCGCCGAGAAAGCCTGTGACAGGGTCGCCGTTGCCGATCTGCGTGGTGAGATCGTCGATGATGGCGCGCCAGGCGGCGCGCCCGACATGCTTGTCGATGGCGGCATCGGCAACGATCTCGGCATAGCGCTCCGAGACGGACACGAACAGAAGCACCCCGGTGCGTCCGGGCGTGGTGTGCAGGTTTTGTGCAAGGAATTGCTCAAGCGCGCGGCGGTGCGCCACCTGGTGCTTGAGCAAGCGCGGCACCAAGGCGAGACGCAGTGGCCGGTAAAACAATAGGAGCAGGGTAAGCGCGGTAAAGACTAAAATTTGCACGAGGTAGATGGTCTGGATCGGCCACCACGTCCAATTGATGAAGGGTAGCGGCACGGCGAGTGCGATGATCGCTGGCCAGAAAAACGCTGCATAGATATAGCTGCCGCTGGAATGGGCAATGACCGCCACGATCTCACCGGCCGTGGTCCGCTCCGCCTCGGCGATCGCGTCGGCGATTTTTTGCTGGTCCGCTTCGTTCACCAGGATCATAGGCCCTTCCCTTCGCATGATGCCGGCGGCTTTACCACCCGCCGGAGGCTCCGCCGCCGCCGAAATCGCCGCCGCCGCCGCCCCAGCCGCCGCCCGATCCCCCTGAGCCGCGGCCGCCCCAACCGCCAGGGATGAAGACGATGTCGCGGTCGCGGCCGCGCCCTCCCGCTTGCCGGTATCGCGAACTGGCCGGCAGTTGCCGCGACTGCCGGGATTGAACCCAGAGAATGAAGACAATGAAGAGAACGATGACGATCAGCGACGTTATCGTCTCGCTGTCCGGAGCGTCGCGCGTCTGTGTCGTTCGCGCGCGTTCCTTTACGGCTTCGGCATCGCCCAGCAGCACATCGCGGATATCGCGGATGCCGGCCTTGATGCCGGCGGGAAAATCGCCGCGCCGGAATGCCGGAAGAATGGCGTTTTCAACGATCAGCTTCGACATCGCGTCGGTGAGTTGCGGCTCCAGCCCCCGGCCGACCTCAAGACGCACCTTACGCTCGCTAGGGGCGACAATGAGAATGACGCCGTTATTCTTGTCCTTCTGCCCGATTTGCCAAAATCGGCCGAGCTGATAGCCAAAATCCTCGATCGGGTAATCCTGCAACGACCGAGCTGTATAGATGACGACCTGGTCCGTGGCCGTTTGCTCGAGGCTTTCCAACGTCTGCGTCAGTTCCTGCCGGTCGGCTGCATTTAAAAGTCCGGCTTCATCGACGATCCGCCCAGAAAGCGCTGGAAACCGAGGTTGGGCAATCGCCGCGGCGAAGAACGCCGCGCACAGCAACGCTGAAAGCGCAGCCATGCACAAAGCGGTCCGCCAATGCGGCACTCGGCTCCGGTCTGCCATGAAGCGCCCCTCGCGATCGCGCGGTTGCCGCTAGGTTCTGGGCTGATTGAAATTGACTTTGGGCGCCTGCGTTTCCTCAGGCGGGATGTCGAAGGCAGCCATTTCCTTGGCGTTAGGATACAGCATTTTCCAGAAGCGGCCGGGGACCGTGGTGATCTCGGTATTATAGACGCGCACCGACTCAATATAGTCGCGCCGTGCGATGGAGACGCGGTTTTCCGTGCCTTCCAGCTGGCTTTGCAGAGCCAGAAAATTCTGCCCCGATTTGATGTCCGGGTAACGCTCCACGACGGCGAGCAATTGCCGCAAGGCGCCCCCGAGCGTATTCTGCGCGTCTTGGAAGCGCTTCATCGCCTCGGGATTGGTCAAGATGTCCGCCGGGATTTGCACTTGCGTCGCCTTGGCGCGCGCCTCGACCACATCGGTCAGGACCTTGCGCTCCTGCTCGGCGAAACCCTTTACGGTCTCAACCAGATTGGGGACAAGATCGGCGCGGCGCTTATATTGGTTGAGCACCTCCGACCATTTGGCCTTGGCGTTCTGCTCGAAGGTTGGGATGTTGTTGACGCCGCATCCGGAAAGGCCCAGAGCGACGGCGATAATTGCGAGTGCCGCCGGGAATTTCTTTAAATATGCGCTGACCATGACATGGGCCTCCCGGTTGGGACAAACATCGAGCGTGAGGCATAGTTCCTGCCTGGAGCGGCGACAATTCCTTTTCTGCGTCGAACCGCTATCGCGGCCATCCCATGCACGGTGTCTTTAGGGCCTACGCCGAAATCGAAATATTTCTACAAAGATTTTCGACGTTTTTATCGTTAATTAAGAAATGTTTTGAATGATCATTGCACAGTGTGGGGATGTGCAATGAGTAACGATATGTGTGCGTTGCGTTTTTTTAAGCGTATTGCGGAGCCGTTTAGAACGGTCGCCCTTATGAGCGTCATGGCTTCGATGGGCGGCGCTTTCCTGGTTAGCACGGCACGCGCCGACGAGCCGATGGAGGCTTACGCGGCAGGAAAACACGCCGAGCCAGAGCCAGCGGTGCCGCACGCCGCTCCCGCCGCCGGGATCAATCTGTATCCCATGCATTCGACCTGGCCCAAGGCCCCTTACCCCGTCGAGCCAAGATCATCCAAGAATTACGGCTATCCGGAACAGGCGGGGTATCCGCCGCATCGGGGTTACCGGGGGCCTTCAGGATATGGGCGCAAGTCCACCTATCCGAGCTATCCTAAAGCCTACAAGCAAGAGCGCTATGCCGAGCCGCCGTCATATCCGCACAAGCCGGACTATTCCGAGCGCGGCGGCTATTCCGGGCAATCCGGATATTCCAAGCCTTACGGCGCTGTTGAGAAAGATGCCTATCCCGCGGAGCGCGATTATCCGCGCACGTCCGGCTATCGCTCGCCGCCGAAACATCCCGGTAACGAGCCCTATGCCGATTTGCCACGCCATCAGGGCTCTGCCCCCTATGCAGGGCCAGACGAGTACCCCAAACGCGCGCTCGGCGTCAGCATCGCCCATGGCAAGCCTGACCCGGAAATTCCGCTCGCGCCCGATTACGAACTGAACCGGCATCGCGGTTTCGGCCGGCTTTTCCCCGTGCTAGATCCGCAGGATCCATCGGGGCGGGGCTTGCCCGCGCAGGGCAGCAGGCTCGCCGAGCTGCGCGCGCTGGGAAAGATTTTGCGGGAGCCCGGCCATCCGGAGGACCCTGCCGGCGATAGCGATATTCCAGCGGGCTATACCTATCTGGGGCAGTTCATCGACCACGACCTGACGCTCGATCTTTCCACCAGCCTCGCCAAGGGCATCCGCGGCGACGAGGTGGCGAACACCCGCACGCCCGAACTCGATCTCGACAATCTCTATGCCGGCGGCCCCATCGCCACGCCGTACATCTACAAGCTTCCCTATCTGCGCACCGGGCGCCTGATCGAAGGTGAGGGCGCCTATGTCCGCCACGATCTGCTGCGCGCGGATGAAGATTACCGCCCTGGCCCTCCGGGCGGCAAAGCCACAGCCGTTATCGGCGACCCGCGCGACGATGAAAATGTGATCGTTTCGCAGCTGCACGCCGCATTCGTCGCCTTTCACAACCGCACGGTCGATCTGCTGGTGAAGCGCGGCTATGGGCGGCAGCGTTACAAATATTGCAGATCCAATGTCTGCAGCATCTACCGCCTGGCCGACGCGCTGCCGCCGCACGTCAAGTTCGAGATCTTCGAAACCGCACGCGACCACGTGCTGCATTACTATCACCGGGTTATCGCCGATGATTTCCTGCCGCGCATCATCGGCCGGGACCGGGTGGAAGACATCTTCACCCGCGGCCGAGACTTTTTCTTCGCCCACGGCTTGCGGGAGAAAGACGGCCGCTTGCGTTCCGCTTACATACCGGTGGAGTTCGCCGCCGCGGCATACCGCTTCGGACACAGCCAGGTACGCAGCTTCTACCAATTGCGCGAAGGGCGCCGTGTAAGCCTGTTCGGCAGCCAGGGCGGAGGCGGCTTGCAGGCTTTCCAGCCGGTGACGCGCCACCATCTCATCGACTGGCGCTACTTTTTCGATATCGACAAGGCTCCGCCGCCCGCCTTCAATTACGCGCGCCGCCTGGATCCCCTGGTTTCCGCCGCTCTGCATCAGATCAACCTCAACAACGTCGTCGGCAGGCGTGATCTGGGAGCGCTGCCCGCCCGCAATTTGGTGCGCGGCCGGGTGTTCTATCTCCCCTCCGGTCAAACCGTGGCGGAGCAGATCCTCCCAGCGCTCGAGGCGCGCGGCGCCCTTGGCGGCCCGTATGCCAGAGGCCCGCGCAGCAAGGACGGTTATCGCGGCGGGGCGTGGCAGGCCTTCCTGCTGCCGCCGGATGAGAGAACGCGGGGCTTCCTTGGACCTGAGGAAACGCCGCTCTGGTACTACGTGCTGCAGGAAGCGGAGGTCTTCGGCATCAGCCGGCAAGTCTCCTATACCGGCGCCTACACCGCACAATACCAAGGCGGCTCACACCATGACGGGGCACAATGGCAACGGGCTTCCTACGACGGAGGACCGAAGGGCCGCGGCTTTGGCTACGGCGAAGGCGGCAATAGTCTTGGTCCTGTCGGCGGAACGATCGTCGGCGAGGTGCTTATCGGGCTTCTGGAGCATTTCAAGGAGAAGACCGGCAAAGGTCTGGGCTACCATCCCAACATTCGTGGCAGCATCTCCTTCGTCCCGGAGGGCTATGCGAAAGCGGGGCCACGACCGCGCTATCTGATGCGCAATTTGTTGCTCGACGCCGGAGTGGTCGACATTTACTAAACCGCGCCGAAATGACGGGACGCGAAAGTCCGGCTGTGGCGAACAGCCGGACTTTTGCGTGGAGACGCTTTCCGGGCGAGACCCTCGACGGTCATCTCGCCGCTATTGCATGTTTAGCGCGGAGAACGTATGTAGAACATCGCTGAAACAAAGCGGCTAGCCATGGACGATAAACTTGCCACGAAGCTCGAAATTTTGGCCGACGCCGCCAAATACGACGCGTCCTGCGCATCGAGCGGCGGCGTGAAACGGCACTCTCTCGGTTCCGGCGGTATCGGCTCTGTCACCGGCAACGGCATCTGCCATGCTTATGCGCCCGACGGCCGCTGCATCTCGCTCCTGAAAATCCTTTTGACCAATTACTGCATGTTCGATTGCGCCTACTGCATCAATCGACGGTCGAGCAATGTGCGGCGGGCGCGTTTTACCACCGACGAAGTCGTCAAGCTGACGCTGGGCTTTTACAAGCGCAACTACATCGAAGGGCTGTTCCTGTCCTCCGGGATCATCCGCGACCCGGACTACACCATGGAGCAGGTCATCGCCGTGGCGCGGTCGCTGCGCGAAGAGCATCTGTTTCGCGGCTACATCCATCTGAAGACGATACCCGATGCGTCCCAAGATCTCATCGCGGAGGCGGGGCGCTACGCCGACCGCCTTTCCATCAATATCGAGCTGCCAAGCGAGGATAGCCTGACCCGCCTCGCTCCGGAGAAGTCCACGGCTGGGATCAGGCAGACCATGGGCGCCCTGCGCTTGAGGATCGACGAATCACGCGAGGACAAAGCGAAAAAGCGCCGCAATTCCGGGGGTTTCATGACCGCTGGGCAGAGCACGCAGATGATCGTCGGGGCGGACACAGCCAGAGACACCGACATCCTTGCCACCAGCGCATCGCTTTACGGCAGCTACAAACTCAAGCGCGTCTATTACTCCGCCTTCAGCCCCATTCCCGACGCCAGCCCGCGTCTGCCGCTCACACCCGCGCCCATGATGCGCGAGCATCGGCTGTATCAGGCGGACTGGATGATGCGCTTCTACGGCTTCTCGCTCCCCGAGGTGCAAATGGCAACGCTTGGCGGGATGCTCGATCTCGCCATCGACCCCAAGCTCTCCTGGGCGCTGGTCAACCGGGACATATTCCCCCTCGACATCAACACAGCCAGCCGCGAGCTGCTGCTGCGCATCCCCGGCCTGGGCCCGCGCGTGGTGGATCGCATTCTCTCATCGCGGCGCTGGCGCAGGCTGCGGCTCGACGATGTGGCGCGTTTGTCCCGCTCGATCGCACGGATGCGTCCCTTCATACTCACAGACGATTGGCGGCCCGGCGCTCTCACCGACGATGGGCGGCTGCGCGAGAAGCTGTCGCCAGCGCCGCGGCAGCTCGATCTGTTCGCATGAGCCAAATCGCCGAGCTTGCCTCGCCCGCCGATTTCGACGCCTGGCGCCGCAAAGCGCGGGCGCTGCTGGCTGCCGCGGCGCCTCCGGACGCGGTCGTCTGGCGCGTGGCCGGCGAGACCGCAGCAGGTGATCTGTTCGCGGCGCCTGCGAGCCATGCGACAGCGCCGCTCCTTTCCAGCGGTGACGCTGTTGGCACAGCCGCGCGCGTCCCGAAAGCGTTCCTCGACCTCGGCGCCGACGCGATCTGCCACCGAACCGCGCTTCGCTTCGGCCTGCTATACCGGCTCTTGTGGCGTTTGCAACGCGAAGCCGGACTGGTGCACATCGCCGCGGACATCGACGTGCACCAGCTTACGCAGCTCGTCAAAGCCGTCAGGCGCGACAAGCACAAGATGACCGCCTTCGTGCGCTTTCGCGAGGTGGATACCGACGACGGACCTCATTACCTCGCCTGGTTCGAGCCGGAGCACCACATTCTGGATGCCGTCACCCCGTTTTTCATCCGGCGGTTTGCGGGAATGCGCTGGTCGATCCTGACACCGGACGGCAGCGCGCATTGGGATGGTCATAGGGCGGTATTCGGTCCAGGCGCACAACGCGCCGATGTGCCTGCCGATGACGCGTTGGAGCATCACTGGCGCACCTACTATGCAAGCATTTTCAATCCCGCCCGTCTCAACACGCGCGCCATGAAGCGGGAAATGCCGGTGCGCTACTGGCACAATCTGCCGGAAGCCTTGCTCATCCCGGATCTGGTGCGAACCGCCGCGAAGCGTACGGAGACAATGCTGCAGGCGTCCGCGCAAGCCTGTCCGGCAGAGCCGGTTCAAGGCTCCCTGCCAGCAGCGGCAAGTGTGCCCGTGCAAATTCCCGCCAGCTTGGAGGAGGTAGCCCGCGGGCTTGGCCGGTGCCGCCGCTGCGATTTATGGCGCTGCGCGACGCGGGCAGTCGCGGGTGAAGGGCCGGCGAATGCGGGTATCGTGATGGTGGGCGAGCAGCCCGGCGACCAGGAAGACCTGCAAGGCCGCCCTTTTGTCGGACCCGCTGGCGAAGTGCTCAACCACGGCCTTGCCGCCGCCGGTCTGCCGCGTTCGTCGCTGTACCTCACCAACGCCGTCAAGCATTTCAAGTTTTTGCCGCGCGGCAAGCGGCGCCTGCATCAGAAGCCGACCGGCGCGGAGGTGATGCAGTGCCGTCTCTGGTTGCGCAGCGAGCTGGAGCTGATAAGGCCCAAGCTTATCGTTGCGCTCGGCGCGACGGCGGCATCTGCCCTGCTCGGGCGCCCGGTGAAAATCTCGGAATCCAGAGGGCGATGGCTGGCTTTCGAGGGCGGGGCTCAGCTCTTCATAACAGTGCATCCGTCCTATTTGCTCCGGCTTAAGGAGCCTCAAGCGGCGGAAGCGGAAAAGCAGCGCTTTCATGCCGATCTCGCCGCGATCCGGCAAAAAGCGGACATGCTGGGCATAGCCGGACTCGCCAGCCCCACTGCGGACGTGGTGCGACCTCATTGAAGTCGTGCGGCTACACGACTGCGACTGCTGCGATCCGGCGCTAGAGCGAAGGGCGCTTAAATGGAATCGCGCATCCCGCTTTAGCTCCTTTATGGCATCGTTTTTACGCAAAACAGCTCCTTTATGGCATCGTTTTTACGCAAAACCGGTTCCCACTTTTGCGCAAGATGCCCTAGCGGTGAATGACGATCTTCGTTCGCCCGTTGCCGTAATGGTTGACCATCTGGAACAGCTCGCGCGCATTTGCTGGGTGCAAGCGGATGCAGCCATGGGAGGCTTGGCGGCCCAGCGCGCGGATTTCGTAGGACCCATGAATGGCGTAGCCGCCACGGAAGAAAATGGAATGCGGCATCGGTGAGCCGCCATATTTGCTCGAGCGGTGGAAGCGGCTCAGCACCTTGGGCGAATACGTCCCAACAGGCGTAACGTAGCCTCCTCTCCCCGTCGAAACCGGCCAGACGTGCATAAGCCCGCCATTCACGTAAACACGCATGGTCTGTTGTGAAATATCCACTTGCGCCACAATCGCAGCGTGTACGTCTTTTGAAAAACCCGCAATAGAAAAGCCCGTTGCTAGCAGCAGCGCAGCAAAACGCATGACCAATCCCCGCTTCTGTAGAAATGCTTCCCCGTTAATATGAAGCATGAAGCATGCTGAGGATGCATGCTACACGAAGGTTTATGGTAAAATAAACGTTATTAGGCGCGTTGGCGCCTGCACAGGCTTAGTTAAGGAAAGCCGCACGAGATGCGTTGCGAAGAATAATCATTCCGGCTAAATATGTCGCCGGCAGACGTGGGACATTTTCTGCGCTCTCCCGCCGATGGGGGTAAGCTGCCGTCACATTGCTGAAACACAAATCCCGTTACTCGACAGAGTAAGGGTGTGCAGGACTGAATTGTGGACCAACTCAGCGATCGGGGCGGCTTGAGAAAACGCTATCGTACGCTCTTCATCTCCGATGTGCATCTCGGCACGAAAACGTGCCGAGCCGATTCTCTTCTCGATTTTTTGAAACGCCACGAAGCGGATACCTACTACCTGGTGGGCGATATCGTGGATTTCTGGCGCATCAAACGCACCCCGCACTGGCCGCAATCGCATAATGACGTGGTCCAGAAGTTCCTGCGCCTGGTGCGCAAGGGCGCGCGCTTCATCTATATCCCCGGCAATCACGACGAGGATTTACGCTCCTATTGCGGGCAACATTTCGGCGGCGTGGAGTTCAAGCTCAACGACATTCATGTCACCGCCGACGGACGCCGCTTTCTGGTGATGCATGGGGACGAGTTCGACGTGGTCATCCGCTACGTCAAATGGCTCGCCTTTCTTGGTGATTGGGCCTATGTGGTCGCGCTCGGCTTGAACACCGGGTTCAATAAGGTCCGGCGCCGGTTCGGCATGTCGTATTGGTCATTGTCCGCCTATCTCAAGCACAAGGTGAAGACGGCGGTGAACTACATCGGCGACTTCGAGACGGCGCTTGCCGGGGAGGCGCGGCGCCATGGGGCGGAAGGCGTCATTTGCGGCCACATCCATTTCGCCGCCATGCGCGAGATCGAGGGCATCGCCTATATCAATTGCGGCGACTGGATGGAGAGCGCGACCGCTGTCGGCGAAAGGTACGACGGCACGTTCGAGATTATCCGCTGGATGGATGTCGTCGAAGCCGAGAAGGCACGCGATGCCGCTATCAACGAGACGGCCGCCGCCGCCTGATGCGCATCCTCATTGCCACCGATGCCTGGCGCCCTCAGATCAACGGGGTGGTGCGCACCTACGAGACGCTGCGCGACGAGTGCACGCATTTTGGGCATGAGATCGAGTTCCTGACCCCCGCGGGCTACCGCACCGTGCCTTGTCCCACCTATCCGGAGATTCGCCTTGCTCTCCTGCGGCGGAGCGATGCGGGGCGGTCAATCGCCGCCTTTGCCCCGGACTATGTGCATGTCGCCACGGAAGGTCCGATTGGGCTTGCCGCGCGTGGCTATTGCCTCAGTGTCGGCAAACCGTTCACCACCAGCTACCACACGCGCTTTCCCGAATATGTTGCGGCGCGCTTCCCCGTGAGGGAAAGTTGGGGCTACGCCTATGAGCGCTGGTTTCACAACGCCGCGGCCGGAACGATGGTTGCGACGCCCTCACTTTTAGCGGAGTTGCGCGGCAAGGGGCTGCGGCGGCTGCTGCCCTGGTCTCGCGGTGTGGATACGCAGCTATTCCGCCCACGCGCCATGCGCATGTTTGGGCCCGGGCCTGTTTTTCTTTATGTGGGGCGGGTGGCCGTGGAGAAAAATCTCTCCGCTTTCCTCGATCTGGATCTGCCCGGGCAAAAAGTTATCATCGGCAGCGGCCCGCAACTCGCGGCGCTGCGGAGCGCCTATCCGCAGGTTACCTTTACGGGACCGCTCGCAGGTGAAACACTAGCGGAAGCGTACGACTCGGCGGACGTGTTCGTCTTTCCAAGCCGAACCGACACTTACGGCGTCGTCATCCTCGAAGCGCTAGCCTCGGGGCTGCCCGTCGCCGCCTTTCCAGTGACCGGTCCGACGGATATCGTCGCCCATGGACGGGTCGGCTATTTGGACGAGAATCTGGGTAAGGCCGCCATGCAAGCGCTGACCTTGGACCGGGCGGCGTGCCGCAACTATGCGCTAACGTTCAGCTGGAAGAAATGCGCGCGGCAATTTCTCGACAATCTCGAACAGGCCTATGCCGGCGCGGGACACGCACATGCACGATAACATCCGCCTTCCTGGCATTGACGACATACGCGATGCAGCGTTGCGCATCGCCGCATATGCGGTGAGGACGCCCGTTATCGAGTCGCCCTTTCTCAACGATTGTGTGGGCGCACGCATTCTCCTGAAAGCGGAGATCTTGCAGCGGACGGGCAGCTTCAAATTTCGCGGAGCTTACAACCGCATCGCTCAGATCGACCCGGCCGATCATCCCGGCGGCGTTGTCGCCTGCTCTTCCGGGAATCACGCGCAGGGCGCAGCGGAAGCAGCGCGGCTTTGCAAGCTGCCGGCGGTTATTGTAATGCCCCGCGACGCCCCAGCGATCAAGGTGGCCAGGACGCGGCGGTCCGGCGCCGAAATCGTGTTCTACGATCGCTACACCGAAGATAGGGACGCCATCGCACAGGACCTTTCCGCCAGACGCAACGCGGCCTATGTCGCGCCGTTTGACGATCCCGGCGTCATCTCCGGTCAAGGCACCGTCGGGTTGGAACTCGCCGCACAGGCCAAGGCGATCGGTGCCGAGCTGGAAGCCGTTTTGGTGCCATGCAGCGGCGGCGGACTGACGGCCGGCATCGCGGTGGCCATGGAAGAGGCCATGCCCAAGGCCCGTGTTTATACCGTCGAGCCGCAAGGTTTCGACGACTACCTCCGGTCGCTGCAAAGCGGCAGCCGCGAGCGCAACGCGCCGGACTCCGCGTCGATCTGCGACGCGCTGCTGGTGGCACAGCCGGGCGCGCTGACCTTCGCCATGAATCGCGAGCGGCTGGGCGGCGGTCTGGCGGTGTCCGACGCGGAGGTCCGGACGGCGGTTGCCTTCGCCTACAATGAATTGAAGCTGATCGTGGAACCGGGGGGCGCCGTGGCTCTGGCCGCTGTTCTCAGCGGGCGCTATCCCATTTCGGGCAAAGCCGTGGGAATTGTGCTCTCGGGAGGCAATATGGACCCGAGCATGCTTGGCGAAATCCTGGGACAGGAGAGCGGGATGCGGGCACCGGCTATGCTGGAGCGATAATGTCCTCATTGGGCAGGTCGCCGTCCGCCAGAGCCAGGGACAATTCCTCCATGACACCGTCGGGTATGGAACGGCCAAGGAGCGGCACATTATGCTCTTGAAGGCTGGACGAAGCGGTCGTGTGCCGGCCTCCAAATTCTCCGTCCTGGCCGTCCATCGCCGCCATGGTTTCCGCCTCGATCTCGCTGATCAGCGCCGCCATGCGCTGCATCTGCTGGACCGAGCGCTCCTGCACGGTGCAAGCGCGCGCAATTTCCTGAGCCTTTTGCGTCACTTGCCTGGACACGGCATGAAATACGCCGGCATTGCGCAAGGCGGATGCGGCATTCTCGATCGAAGCCGCTGCCTCGCGGATGGCCTGTGTCGCCGCTGCAACCGAACGCGGTATGCTGCCAAAACAGAAGCGCGGCACCGGTATGGACACCGAAATTCCGTCGGAAGCGCTCAGTCGCGCGATATCGCCGCGCGCTTCACCGATGGCCTCGGACACCATTGCTACGATCTCAGCGGCGTTGAAATCTTCGATCACATGGCCGCTCTCGCGCATCGCGCCTTCCAGGCGGGCGATCGCTTCGAGCAGGATGCGCGTTTCCGCGGATCGATTGCGCTCGAGATAGCAATTCAGAAACCAGCGGCCACGGCTCGTCTCCCGGATCGCCCGCTCGATGGCGTCGAAGTCGTTGGTGAGCGCGGTGATGGTCGGCGTGCGTGAAGACATCGCTGTGTAGAATTTCACCAACTGGAAGCGGAAGGAACAACCCTGGACCGACTATCCGGACAATATGTTAGCGATTGGTTTAACACGTGAGGCTGTTACACAAATTTGCCCGCTTCAAGCGACGCAAAGACCTCGCAATCCGGCTTTCGGTGTTTTATGCAGCGGTTTTTCTTATCGTCGGCTCCTATTCCTCTTTTCTTCCCCTTTGGCTCAGCGCGGCGGGCCTGAATGAAACGCGGATTTCGCTAATCTATGCGCTTCCTGTCATGCTGCGCCCCGTGTTTACGACCGGGCTGTCCTTCTTCGCGGACAGGTCCGGACATCATGTCCGGCTGCTCAAAATTCTGGCCTGGGGAGCGCTATTGTCGGTGGCGATCCTGCCTTTCAGCGCCGGTTTTGCCACGATTTTCGTAGCCTTTACGCTGTTCGCCTTGTTTTGGACCACGGTCATCCCGTTGACAGAGGCCGTGGCGCTCGCGGCGGCGCGAAGCGGCAGCGCCGACTACGGCCGGGTGCGGCTTTGGGGGTCGTTAAGCTACATCGCCGTGATTCTGGCTGGCGGCGCGGCCGTCCAGACCTTTGGACCTCCCGCCGCGCTGTGGCTGTTCCTTTCCGCCGCGGCAAGCGTGGTCGTGGCGGCGCAGTTTTTGCCCGACATGCGCGCGGTGAACGGATCCGCGACACATGCCTCAGCCATAGCGGTCCCGACAATTCGCCTGGCCGACCTTGCCGCGCTTGCCCGCCTTCCCGTTTTGTGGATGTTTCTTGCCGCTACCAGCGCGGTTCAAGCGACGCATGCGGTCTACTACATTTTCGGCACCATCCATTGGACATCGAGCGGCATTGCCCCAAGCGTGATAGGTGCGTTGTGGAGTATTGGGGTTGTCGCGGAGGTGGCTCTCTTCGCTTATGCAGCCCAGGTCGCGCGTAGGATCGGGCCGGTTCAGCTTATCCTCATTGGCGGCTTGGCTGCCTTTGTACGTTGGAGCCTCACCAGCTTCGATCCGCCGCTTGCGGTGCTGTTCGGCTTGCAGCTTCTCCACGGTTTGACGTTCGGCGCGACCCATCTGGGCGCCATGCAATTCATAATTCGCGCCTTCCCCGCGCATATGGCCGCCACCGCGCAAGGGCTTAACGCCTCGTTCTCGGCAGGTCTGGCTATGGGCTGCGCCTATTTGGCCGCTGGGCCGCTGTATCGTAGCTTTGGCGCCATGGCCTATCTCGGCATGGCCGCGATCAGCCTGGTGGCGATCGGGGCCAGCATTCTGCTCCTGCTCCGCTGGAACGGCGGCAGCGTGCTATCAGCCCCACACGGTCGCTGACGGCGGCCGGATGAATGCCCCAGCATAGGAAAGGCCGGGCGAGCGGTCGTGCGCCAGGAGCAACGGCCCGTCAAGATCGACCCAATCGGCGCACTGCGCCAGGAGAAAGGCCGGGGCCATGGCGAGCGAGGTCGAAACCATGCAGCCGGCCATGATTTTGAGGCCGGCCTCCCGGGCCGCTCGCGCCATGATCAGCGCCTCGGTCAATCCGCCCGCTTTGTCGAGTTTGATGTTCACCGCGTCGTAACGCCCGACGAGACCCAATATATCGGCGGCGGTGTGGACGGATTCATCGGCGCACACCGGCACCAGCCGCGGCAGGCTTGCCAAAATCTTATCGCTTCCCGCTGGTAAAGGCTGTTCGACGATTTCGACGCCGGTTTCGGCGCAAACGGCGAGCAGTTCGGCCACCGTTTCCGGGCGCCAGCCTTCATTGGCATCCGCGATAAGGCGGACATCCGGCCTTGCCTCGCGAACGGCTCGGAGCCTGTCCGCGTCGCCTTCACCACCAAGCTTGAGCTTGAGTAAAGGAAAGCTTTTTGCCGCGGTTGCCTTCGCGGCCATCGCTCCGGGTGCTTCCAAACTGATCGTGAAGGCGGTGAGCAGCGGCCGGAGCTGGGCGATTCCGGCAAGCGAAGCAGCGGAACGATCGCTGCTTTTTGCCTCGAAATCCCAAAGGGCGCAGTCGAGCGCATTGCGCGCGGCGCCAGGAGGGAGCGCTTGGCGAAGGTCCTGGCGGCTGACAGAGGGGGTGGAGCGGATCCGCGCCAGGACGCTTTCCGGCGTTTCACCATAGCGGCCATAAGGCACGCATTCGCCGCGCCCGGTGATCTGGCCATCGCTCACCTCGGCAATCACCACCACCGCTTCGGTCTTTGCCCCGCGTGCGATGGTGAAGGTGCCCTCTATCTGCCATCTCTCGATCCGTGCCGAGACCATCAACCCGCCGGCCATACTTTTCCCGATCGCGCTCTAGCCCTAGACCTGCCTAAGTTTTGTTGGCAAGTTCTCGGCGAAAACTTTTTTTTACCATAAGCCACCGGGTTCATGCTGGATATCGCCGACATACAGCCGGATGACGAAAGGGCCGCGCCTGCTTTGCGTATAGAGCCGGCGCCTCGCGGCTTGCGGGTCATTGCCTCGGGTGCTTGGACGGTCCGGGACTTCGCGGAAATCCACGGCACAATCAAGTCGTTGCCCATCGCCAAACGCGGCGCGCAGCCAATGCGCGCGGAAATAGACCTCGATGGGATCGGCGCTTTGGACACTGCGGGGGCGTGGCTGCTGAACCATTTGCGCCAAAAACTCATCTCATCCGGCATTCCTGCACAATTTTCCGGCGGTTCTGAAGCGCATAGCGGTCTTCTCAACGTCATCGAAAGCAACATCGCAGCCTCGCCGCGATCAAAGCGCTCGAAAAAGGCGATCACGCCGCTGGCGGGAGACGCCATCGCCGCCGTCTCTAAAGCGGTGCAGGACGGTCTAAAGCTCACCGCCTTTCTCGGCGAAGTCACCAAGGCGGCGGCGCGCACCGCTCTGAGACCGTGGCGGTTCCGATGGGTTTCGTTCATCCACCATATCGAGCATACCGGGCTGCGGGCGGTTCCCATCATTGCGCTGATCTGTCTGCTTATCGGCGCGGTTGTCACCCAGCAGGGGGTACTCCAGCTCAAAACCTTCGGCGCGGAGACTTTCGCCATCGACATGCTCGGCATCCTCGCCCTGCGCGAAGTTGGTATCTTGCTCACTGCCATCATGGTCGCCGGACGCTCCGCTTCCGCCTTCACGGCCGAGATCGGCACCATGAAGGCCCGCGAAGAAATCGACGCCATGCGCACGCTGGGCATCGACCCCATCGAGACATTGGTCCTGCCCCGCATCGCGGCGTTGATCATCACCCTGCCGATCCTCGCCTTTATCGGCGACATCGCGGCTCTCGTGGGCGGGGCGTTGATGGCGTTAGCCTATCTGGACATCAGCATCGCGGCTTACATCGAGCGCCTACATGACGCCGTCAGTCTACGGCACTTTCTCGTCGGGCTCGTCAAAGCGCCGCTTGCCGCGCTGATCATCGGACTTGTGGGCTGCCTCGAGGGCCTCAGCGTGCGCGGCAGCGCCGAGGCGCTCGGCTCGCATGTGACAAGCTCCGTGGTGAAGGCGATCTTCCTCGTCATCATCTTCGACGCATCGTTCGCGATGTTTCTTTCAGCGAGCGGGTTCTGAGGATGGACGGAAAACGCCGCAATGACGTTATGATCCGCATCCGCGGGCTGTCGAAGCGCTTTGCCTCCCAGATCGTGTTCGAAAATCTCGACCTTGATGTTCTTCGCGGAGAAGTGCTCGGGGTCGCGGGTGCGTCCGGCACGGGAAAATCCGTGCTGCTGCGCTGCATTACGGGGCTGGTCCCCGCCGATGCAGGCAACGTTGCCATCTTCGGGCGAGACATGGCCAATCTGAAATGGCGCGACCGCCTCGACATCGAAAGGCGCTGGGGCGTGCTTTTCCAAGACGGGGCGCTTTTCTCTTCGCTCACTGTCCTGCAAAATGTCCAAGTGCCCATGCGCGTGCAGTTGAAACTGCCCAAATCCGCGATGGACGAGCTAGCCTATTTGAAGCTCGCGATGGTCGGCCTTGAGCCTGACGCGGCGCACAAATTCCCTTCGGAGCTTTCCGGCGGAATGCGTAAGCGGGCCGGGCTGGCGCGAGCCTTGGCGCTCGACCCGGAAATCGTGTTTCTCGACGAACCGACGTCCGGCCTCGACCCGATCGGCGCGGCGGCTTTCGACCGCCTGATCCGTAGATTGCAGGAGACGCTAGGGCTGACGGTTTACATGGTCACGCACGATCTCGACAGCATCTTTGCCATTTGCGACCGGGTCGCGGTGCTTGCGGACTATAAGGTCGTGCGCACCGGCAGGCCGGAAGAACTTGTCAGCCACCCGGAACATCCTTGGGTCCAAGACTATTTTTGTGGAGAGCGGGCGCGCGCCGCTTACCGGTGAGGGAATGGAAACAAAAGCAAACCATCTGGTTATTGGCGGCTTCGTGCTCCTCATGGTGAGCGCGGTCTTCGCTTTCGTCTATTGGATCCAGAACTATATGGGGGGCGGTTCCGACAAACAGTATCACGTGGTGTTCAACGGGTCGGTCCAGGGCCTGGGCAAGGCGGGCAGCGTGCTGTTCAACGGCTTGCGCGTGGGTTCGGTGAAGCAGCTGGCCATCGTGCCCGAGGACACGCGCCAGGTGCGCGCCGTGATCGCCATCGCGGATGGCACGCCGGTGCGCGAGAATTCGCGCGCGCGGATTTCGCAGCAGGGTCTGGCGGGCTGGGTTGGACTGGAAATCACGCCCGGCACGCCCGACGCACCGCTGCTTCAGGCCAAGGCGGGCGAGGAGTTTCCCGTGATCAACGCCGAGCTGGGCGGCGCCACCTCGATCATGAGCGGGGTGCCGGAAGCGCTCGGCAACGCCAATGCGCTGTTTGTCCGGCTCAACGAGCTGGTGGCCAACAACCAAGAGCTCGTCACCCGCACCGCCAAGAATGTCGAATCCTTTACCGCGATGCTCGACGGGAACAAGGATGACATTGCGGCGGTTATAAAGGACGCACGCAGCCTGTCCGGCCGCTTCAATACGCTTGCCGACAAGCTCGAAGGGGCGGTCGATCAGGTCACGGGCGGCGACAATTCCGTTATCGCGCAAGCACAGCAGGCGGCCACCTCATTTCGCAAGCTGGCCGATAAATTGGAGAAATCGCTGGGCGACCAGGCCGACGGCCTAACAAGGCAGGCGCAGCGCGGGATGCGCGAATTCGAGCTTTTTATGAAGGATGGCAGGCGCCTGGCGGAAAGCCTCGACCGCGTCCTGACGAAGGTTGAAAGCAATCCGTCCAGCCTGCTTTTTGGCGGATCGCAAGTGCCGGAATACAAGCCCGGGCAATAATGAGTTTGTGATGCTGGGGGGGCGTGCTACCCCTGACCTGGGTGATTCAGAGAGATGGACGGCAAAAGGGGCATGCGCGTTCGATCGTTGATAAGCGTAGGCTTCTTGTGCCTGGGGGTTGGCGGATGCGCGCTCGCCGGTCTGGGCGGGGGTGAGTCCGCGCCCGCCACCTTCAATATCGCTACACCGCAAATAACCGGCGTGCCGTCCTCGCGGCTGGCTTCGCAAGTCACAGTTCACCTGCCCTCTGCGATCCGCGCCCTCGACACCGACCGCATTCTGGTTACCGCGCCTGGCGGGCGAATTTCTTACTTCGCTGGCGCCGCGTGGGGCGACCGTCTGCCGAAATTGCTGCAATCACGCCTCGTGGAAGCGATGCAGAGTTCCGGCGCTTTCCGGGCCGTGCTGACCAATCAGGATCGCGTGGACGGCGAGTTTGCCGTGACGACGGAAATCCGCGCGTTTCAACTCGAGGTCGATAACGGTAGCACCGCTGCCGTGGTCGGCGTTTTCGCCAAAATCATGGACGAGCGGCGCGGGCGCGTGATCGCCACGAGGGAGTTCTCCGCGCGCACTCCGGCGAACAAGGACGATTCCGCGGCTGGAGTCGCGGCTTTGCAAGAAAGCTTCAATCAGGTGACCAGCAATTTGGTGCGCTGGGTCGCTGCGCCGCGCGGCGGCAATTCTGGCGCGTAACGCTGCGCCCGCCGCAAGGCAGCCCTGCTATCGCGCTCTGTCCAACGCCTCACATTCATGCTTCAAGTTCAACGATATTGCGCGCCAGCCTAAGGGAGGTGACCATGGCGGATCCAGTCGTCGCACAGCTCATCCCATGTCTGGTCGAACTCGAGCAAGGGCGGACTTACTCATGGTGCCGTTGCGGTCTGTCCTCGCGGCAGCCATTTTGCGACGGTTCCCATAAATCCACCGGCATCGAACCTCTGCTGTTTGTAGCGCAGACGAGCGGGTCGGTGAATCTGTGCGGCTGCAAGCAAACCTGCGACGAGCCCTATTGCGACGGATCGCACAATTTCCTTTAGAAGCCGCCCCGTGTCGGGGCCGGCCTTCGGGCTATTCCCTTTTCCACCCATCCATAGACCTGCGCCCGCAACCGAATCCTGTGGAAAAGCGCTTTACGGCCAGTGTTATAAGGGCCATTGTCAAGCTCTGTCCTGCACCCGTCATAGTTTCGACATACCCACGGGACATAAATGCAACATAGGGCAGTGAGTACAGAGGGAACATAATGGCGGAATATCTAGATATTTTGAAATTCCTAGCCGCTAACCCGCCCCACCTAGCCCCGGAGAAAAGATTTCACGCTTCCTTGCTGGAGACACTGGCGAAAAAATTGCGCGACGAAGTGAGCGGCGAGACGTTAGAGCCCTTGAAAAGAGCTCCCGGCGCTTTAACTATACTGAAGAGCTATCATTGATAACGTAACGTTTGCTGCCTACTCACGCTAGGGATATTGGCTTTGATGATTTTAGTATGCGTCCCGTCGGTAGCGTTTGTTGCGTAAAGTGTTCACCCCATTGACCCCAAGGGGAATGCTGGAAGCAGTTACCGTGATGCGTTGCTTAAAGGCAGTCAGTTCGTCGTAAAGACTGGCTTTGAGGCTGTTGAGAGCGGCCTTGGCTAGAAACGTAGGCAGACGAAGCTCAGCTTCGTCTGCCGGTCCCGGCCCCGCCGTGCGTTTTCGCTAGTGTAGAGAGTTTGTTGAGTCTCGAGAGGTGCGGGCCGAATTGCCCCCCAACGCCCCAAATGGCCCGCCCTCTCACCCCCGATCCTGCAACTGAAAGCCGCCTGGACCAGGCGGCTTTTCCTTTGCTGGCATGAAGCACGGAGCACGGTTCGAAGGTAGGCGCGCGTATTCGCAGGAGTTTATCGCGTCCATCTGCTATTGGCTGGGGGACTTGGATTCGAACCAAGACTGGCGGAGTCAGAGTCCGCTGTCCTACCGTTAGACGATCCCCCAATCTCGCCAAGCTTGAGACGGGGCAGTAAGGCCGGGGCCAACACCGCACCAGAGGGTGTATCACAATTTAGCACATTGGCAAATATCGTCGGACTGCAATCAACTCCTGACAGCGGCCGCTAGACTAAACACGACCGGGCCCGCGCCAAGTGGGCTGAAAATCAATGGGCTCGAGGGTATGTTGCGAGTTGCTGGCCGCCGGAGCAATGCGGGCGTCCCCTTGTGCGCCCTCGCGCCGACGCGGTTCGTTCATGGGGTCGCGTTGGAAAGGGTCGGGCTGGCTATCCGCGCCCACCTCACGCACCAAATCCTCGATCATCTGCGTGGTGTTGCGCAACTTGCGAACGATCGCGTCGAAGAGCGTGCCGGTCTTGTCGCACACATCCGGATTGCGTGTGCAAAAACCGCCGAGGTCCGAAAGGGTCCGGCCAGCCGCGATATAGAAGTCCGACTTGTCCTTATCGTTGGTCGGCATAAGAAGAAGGATCAAAAAGATCCAAAAGGCAGCTTTGACAAAGAACATGACCGCGCCTGTATCGCTGATAGATCAGTGTCCTCTTCTAGCATTGTTGAGCTAAGCGACTCGCAAGCCTGCCTTGACGATTTTAGTAAAAGCCGCTCTCCACAGCGCGGCGGCACGTATCGACAACAAAAATGCCGATCAGAGAACTTTTTACTTCAGCGTCGCGACAACGTGGAGACCTGTTAAGTTAGCCTTTACTCTTATTGCGCTAGTGAGAATAAGCCATCGCATTTTATTTACATTCAGCATGACACCGTTTCGGATGCGCCTATTCGTCATTGCGTTTCTGGCCATAGCGACGGCTATATCGGTCAATGCTCTTTATTTCCAAGACGCTCGCCGGTTTGCTGTCAACACGATCGGCTCCGGCGCGCCCAAGCGAGACGGGAGCGCGGCCAAAACCACCGCGCGCGTGCGATCGGGAGTAACCGCGGCTTTGCCGGACAGGCGAACCGTGCCGGCACGCATCGAGCCTCAAGACCCTGTACATGACTTAAAAACCAGCGAGCCGCTGCACCCTCGGCCCGCCACGAAACACCCTGAATTGCATCCCACGCCGCTGGTCCGGGCCATTCAAAAAAAGCTCGCTGTTTTTGGATATGGGGCCATTCCACAGGACGGCTTGGCCAATAGGGAAACCCGGGCCGCCATCCTAGCCGTTCAATTCGAGCAAGGCCTGTCCCTCACGGGGGAGGCGGATGAGGCCATACTGGCGGCGCTTTATTTTCTCGAAGCCGCTGGAAAAAGCAAACTTGCCTCCAGCGAGCGTTTTGAGCGGGACGCGAGGCTGGTTAAACAGGTACAGGACCTGCTTGCCAAACTCGGCTATGCTTCTGGGCCGATCGACGGCCAATTCGACGCTAAGACGCGCGAGGCTATAAGGCGTTTCGAAGCCGACCGGCGTCTGAAAGTGGCGGGCCATCTCACAGAGCGGGTGCTCCTAGAAATGGTCGTCGAGACAGGCAAGCCCTTCGCGTCCAAAGGCTAAACCATAAGGCGAGAGCGGGCCCAATGCGTATCAAGGCAGGCATTTGGGTGAGCGCCTATCTTCGCCGGGTGAACGCAATGGCCATTCCCGCGCTCGTGACGCGAAGAGGCGATGGCGACGCCGGCGCAATCTTCATCAAGGTCAACACGCTGGACGGCCACGCCCAGGTGCTACGGCCAGCGACAACCGCGGTCGAGGATGCGGAGTTTGACCGCTTTTGGTCCTTCGCCTTCAAAGCCCCACGCGCCGAGCAAGAGGTTGACGAGTATCTCATGCGGCAACGGGATTTCGACGCCGACATGTGGGTGATCGAGGTGGAGGACAAGCACGGCCGGCATTTTATCGATAACTTCATTCTCGCTTTATGAGGCAGAAAAGCTTCAGTATAGAAATGATGGCAAATCCTTTTTAAGCTTAACTTTTCTTTAGCCGCGCCTATGTGAAAAACGGATGCGCGAGCCATCCTGCGCGAAGCCGGCTGGCCCTCTCCACCATTTTGGACCCCGCATCAATGAACACCATCGTCGCATTCCGCCCCCGGCGGAACGAGGCAGATGCCGCACGCCGCTGCCCTGCCGTACCCAGCCAGGCGCACGAACCCGCGAGCGATCTCGCCGGCACGAGCGCGGAAATTATCCTCATGCCCTTGAACTGGCTCAAGCAGCTGGGGTGTAGCAGGCCGCGCAAGCCGCTGAAAAGGCGCTTTGCATTGCGCAATTTGGCGCCTGCCTAGAGCCTCGTGCTTTTAATCGGACGCATATCCTGCAGCTTTGAAATAGTTCCAACACTCGTCGCGCTCGAACAGGTCGCAGATGGTTCCGGTCGCTTGCCAGAGCGCGTCGTAGCTTCT
>Ga0136634_10000075_pt1 | contig 47671 bp, 43 predicted proteins | sample AntDrymUQ8332106_2_FD_104654 | JGI IMG/M metagenome (GOLD analysis project Ga0136634, IMG submission 104654) | Polar desert sand microbial communities from Dry Valleys, Antarctica - metaG UQ833 (21.06) | ecosystem: Environmental > Terrestrial > Soil > Desert | place: Antarctica: Dry Valley... | reverse complement strand
GCGTCGGTGCTGCGGCCATCGCGTGGCGGTGTCGCCGGGATTGTCGGTGGTCGTCCGTAGCGTCCGTCGTATGCCGTCGAGTCTGCATGAGGTGTTGATCGAGATGTTTCGGCAGCGTCCGTCTCTGGCCGCTGAGCTGCTGGCAGACGGGCTGGGAGTCCAGCTGCCGGGTTTCGAGCACGCTGAGGTGGAGTCCGGTGAGTTCACCGTGCTGACCCCGACGGAGTATCGGGCTGATGCGGTGGTGGTGTTGTCGGTGGCCGGGGTGGCGGTGTGGGCGGTGGTGGTCGAGGTCCAGCTGGGTCGGGACCCGGACAAGCGGTGGAGTTGGCCGGTCTACCTGGCCACGCTGCGTGGGCGGTTCCGCTGTCCGGCGGTGCTGTTGGTGGTCTGCGTGGACGCCGCCACCGCCGGCTGGTACGCGACTCCGATCGAGCTGGGGCCCGGTGCGGTGGTGACCCCGATGGTGGTGGGTCCTGATCGGGTGCCGGTGGTGACCGACGTCGAGTACGCGGGTCGGGTTCCGGAGTTGGCGGTGCTCTCGGCGATCGCGCACGGTGCCGACCCGGACCGGACCAAGGTGTTGGATGCGGTGGTCGCCGCGCTCGCGACGGTCGATCCTGATCGTGGTGGCCTGTACTGTGATCTGGTGTTGGCTGTGTTGCCGGAGGCTGCGCAGCGTTACTTGGAGGGGCTCATGGCAACGGGAACGTATGAGTACCGCAGTGACTTCGCACGTCGCTACTTCTTCGAGGGCAGAGCCGAGGGCGAGGCCGCAGGCAAGGAGGAAGGCAGAGCCGAAGGCGAGGCCGCGGGTGAGGCTAGGGCGGTGCTGGCGGTGCTCGACGCCCGTGGGATCGACGTTCCCCCCGACGCCCGTGCCCGCATCGCCGAGTGCCCCGATCTGGATCAGCTCGACATCTGGGTGCGTCGCGCGGTCACCGCCGAGACCGTCCACGACCTGTTCGACTAGCCGCGCGTCCCGGGGGTCCTGCCCCAGGGTCGGATTCGCCTCCCCGAGGAGACAACCAACGCACGAACCCCACTCCGCACCGCCGCCCGACCACCGCGGCCGGCGTGCCTCTACCGAATTGGCCAGCAGGATCGTTTATGGTGCCAAACAAAGGTGATCGGTGGTTCCGAGGACGCCTGGTAGTGATGGCCGGATGGCCATAGTCTCTCGGGGTGGATGAGGTCACGCTCCGCGATCTCCGCAATCACGGCGGCGAGATCATGGCACGGGTAGAGCGTGGCGAGGCGCTGACGGTGACCCGTTCGGGAGTGCCGGTGGGGCAGCTGCGTCCGTTGCCTCGTCCACGAGTCACAGCCAGCACGTTGCTCGCGCGGTGGCGCTCGGTCCCGGCCGTGAATGCCGCGGCCTTCCGCGCCGATGTCGACACCGCGCTGGACCCGGCACTGTGACCGCTACAACAGTCGGTCTGCTGGACACCAGCACCATCATCAAACTGCCACGGATCGCCGAGCCGGCCGCGCCGCCCGACATGCCGTTGACCTCGACGACCTCGTTAACGACGATGCCTCAGCACGCCAGGAAAGGGTGGCTGCGATGAACGACCAGGACGCCTACGAGGTCGTCGTCACCCGCGAGGACACGTACTGGCTCGCCGACATCCCGGAGCTCGAGGGCGCCCACACCTACGCCAGGACGCTGACCGGACTCGATCGCGCGGTACGGGAGGTGATCGTCCTCGCCGCCGACCGCCCCGACGACGATATGCCGCTACTGCGGTTGGACTACCACTACCGCACCGGAACCCGGCCCCGCGTGAGCGGTTCACCCAGCAGACCTCGCACGGCGGTGCCACGATCGATGTCACCGACGTCGCCGAGGTGATCGACCTGATCGAGGGTCCGGACACCCGGTGATCGTGGACGCGAACATCCTGCTCACGGACTGCGCCCGCTTCGACGGGCTGCGCTGGACGAACTCCCTGAAGTCCTGAGCTGCTCGTCAACTCATCGCTCGAAGATCTGTTTCCAGGCCTCGCGGCTGGTCAGCTCCGGCTGGGCCTCGCGGTAGCGCCGCCGCAGCGTCGGCCAGGCCTTCGCGATCTCGCGGTGCTGGGTGATCGCTCGGCGCAGCATCGTGCGGAACAGCTTCGGGTCGCGGCGGCGGAACGTCACGCCGCGCCCGTCGGGGGTGGCGACCGTGGCGGAGTCCAGCCGGGACAGCACGAACCACTGCGCCTGCCGCGACGGGACGTTGCGCTGCGGCACCACCCGGTGGGCGGGGTCCGGCGCGCGGAGGTTGTGCAGCACGCTGCGGGCCAGGCCGGTGGCGACCGCGACCTTGCCGGTCGGCTGCTCCGGGAACACCTGCGCCGCGAGCGCGTCGAGGTCCGAGGCCGGCACCTGGGTGGCCGAGTCGAGCGGGCGGCCGTCGTCGTACTCCGCCCGCATGGCCCGGATCTCCCCCAGCACCGTCGGCAGCTTCGGGAACAGCATCTCGGGCCCGGCGAGGAAGTCGCGCAGCGCCATCTCCTGCAGCGCCACCGCCGAGTACTCCATCAACAGCAGGTGCCGCAGCGTGCGCTTGATGGTGTCGCGCAGCAGCGCCTTCGGGCTGTCCGGCCCGTGCAGCGCGGCCGCGACGAACCGGTTGCGGTAGTGGAAGTAGGCCTGCCAGTCGCTGGTGTCGTCCTTCTCCAGGAACGACATGTGCCAGATCGCGATGCCCGGAACGGTGGCCGTGCGGTAGCCGCGCGAGCGGGCGCGCAGGCCGTACTCGGCGTCGTCCCACTTGATGAACAGCGGCAGCGGCAGCCCGAGGTCCTCGGCGACTGCACGCGGGATCAGGCACATCCACCAGGCGTTGTAGTCGACGTCGGTGCGCCGGTGCAGCCACGGGGTCTGGCGCAGCGTGCGGTCGGCGAGATCGTGGTGCGGCTCGGTACCCGGGGCGTTGCGCCACAGGAACGTGTTGCGGTCCACGACCTCGCCCATCGTGGACAGCTGCGAGCGGGCCTGCAGCGACAGCATCTGCCCGCCCACGAGCATCGGCTCGCGCGCGAACCGGGAGAACGCGACCGCGCGCAGGATCGAGTCGGGCTCGAGCAGGATGTCGTCGTCCATGAACAGGATCTGCTCGCACTCGGTGCTGCCCAGCGCCTCGTACATGACCCGCGCGTAGCCGCCGGAACCGCCGAGGTTCGGCTGGTCGATGATCCGCAGCCGATCGCCGAGCACGGCCGCGGCGGCCGCGAAACCGGGCTCGTCGCGGACCTTCCGCGTGCCCTGGTCTGGCAGGATCACCCCGACGACGCTGTCGAGCACGAGCGGGTCGGAGCCGATCGCGGTGAGGGTGGCGACGCAGTCGGCGGGGCGGTTGAACGTGGGCATCCCGATGGTGACCGCGGCCCGGCCGGTGCCCTCGGCCGCCGCGTACCAGCCGCCGGCGTGCAGCATCAGCTCGCCAGCGTCGGTGGTGAGGTCGAACCAGTACCAACCGCCGTCCTCGAACGGGCGCAGGTCGAGCTCCAGGTCGAGACGGTGCCGGCCCGGCCCGTCGACGACCTCACCGCGTTCGAAGATGTGCGAGCCGTCGGCCTTCGTCCGGTAGACGTCGACGCGGCCCGCACCCTCCAGCTCCAGGCGCAGACAGACCTCCGTGAGCGCGCTCCAGCGCCGCCAGTAGCTCGCCGCGAACGCGTTGAAGTACGCCCCGAACGACACCTCGCTCTGCTCCCGCACGACCGCGGAGGTACGCGACGTCGCGTACAGCCGCCGTGCCCCGCTCGCCGAGCCCGAGACGGTGACGACCTTCGCACCCGGGACGTCGGAGACAGACGGCACGGTGGCGAGCCGGATACCCGTGCGCTCGTCCACGTAGAGCGAGCGGACACTCATCGGATCCCCGGAGCGCGGCAGGATCACGCGTTGCAGGAGGCTGCCCGCCGCGGCGGGGTCCACCGGGGCGGACACGGGCTTGTCGACGGTTTGGCTCATCAGATGGGGTTCAGTCCTCGCTGGCATCGGTGCCGGCCAGGGCGCGGCCGGCGGTGAAGTAGGGGGCGATGCGGTTGTCGAACATCGTGAGGGCAGCCCCGATCGCCATGTGCATGTCGAGGTACTTGTAGGTGCCCAGCCGACCGCCGAACAACACGTTGGCATTGGCGGTCTCCGCGCGCGCGAGCTCGCGGTAGCGCGCCAGCTTCGCGCGATCCTCGGGGGTCCCCACCGGGTAGTACGGCTCGTCCCCCCGCTCGGCGAAGCGCGAGTACTCGCGCACGATCACGGTCTTATCGGTCGGGTAGGCGCGCTCGGGGTGGAAGTGCCGGAACTCGTGGATCCGGGTGAACGGCACCTCCTCGTCGTTGTAGTTCATCACCGAGGTGCCCTGGAAGTCACCGCAGTCGGTCAGCACCTCCTGCTCGAAGTCCAGCGTCCGCCAGGACAGCTCGCCCGCGCAGTGGTCGAAGTAGCGGTCCAGCGGGCCGGTGTAGACCGTCGGCGTGCCAGCCGGGATCTCGGGGCGCACGTCGAAGTAGTCGACGTCCAGGCGCACCTCGATGTTGGGATGGTGGGCCATCTTCTGCAGCCAGGCCGTGTAGCCGTGCACCGGCAGGCCCTCGTAGGTGTCGTTGAAGTAGCGGTTGTCGAACGTGTAGCGCACCGGGAGCCGGGCGATGATCGACGGATCGAGCTTGGTGGGGTCGGTCTGCCACTGCTTGGCCGTGTAGCCGCGGACGAAGGCCTCGTAGAGCGGACGCCCGACCAGCGAGATCGCCTTCTCCTCGAGGTTCTGCGCGTCCTTGGTGTCGATCTCACCGGCCTGCTCGGCGATCAGCGCGCGGGCCTGCGCCGGGGTGTGCGAGCGTCCGAAGAACTGGTTGATCAACGCCAGGTTCATCGGGAACGCGTAGACCTGGTCACCGACACGGGCGAAGACGCGATGCTGGTAGCCGGTGAACGCGGTGAACCGGTTGACGTAGGCCCACACCCGCTCGTTGGAGGTGTGGAACAGGTGCGCGCCGTAGCGGTGGATCTCGATACCGGTCTGCGGCTCGGCCTCGGAGTAGGCGTTGCCGCCGAGATGCGAGCGGCGATCGAGCACCAGCACGCGCTTGTCCAGCTCGGCCGCGGCGCGTTCGGCGACAGTCAGCCCGAAGAAGCCCGAGCCGACCACGACAAGGTCGAATCCTGCGTACGTCACGACTGCCGAGGGTAGCGACGTGCCGCGCGTCCCGTGCACGGCCTGCCGTCACAGCCCTCTACCCTGGGACTCGATGCACACCGAACCGGACACGGTCCCGCTCGGGCAGCCCACCCTGTACCGGTGCGTTCACGACAGCACCTCCCGCACCGCGCCGGCGATCCGCTCGACGTCGCCGGCACCCAGGCTCGCGTGGACCGGCAGCGAGAGGCACTGGGCGGCGACCCGCGTCGCAACCGGCGTCTCGGCCGCAACGAGCTGGGGGTGGGAGGTGTAGCAGGGGTAGTCGAACGCCAGCTTCGGGTAGTAGACGCCGCTGCCCACCCCGCGCTCGGCGAGGCCGGCACCGAGCTCGTCGCGGTCCACGCGCGCCGGCGCCGTCACCAGAACCGTGTACTGGTGCCACACGTGCTCTCGACCGGGCAGGACCGCAGGCAGGACGAGCCCGGGCAGGTCCGCCAGCAGCGCGGTCAACCGCTCGGCGTTGCGCCGCCGCCGCACGACCTGCTCGGGGTAGCCCGCGAGCTGGGGCAGGCCGACGGCCGCAGCGAGGTCGGTCATCCGGTAGTTGTGCCCGACCAGCTCGTACTGGTAACGCGCGCGCATGCCCTGGTTGCGCAGGACGCGCAGCCGGTCGGCCAGCTGATCGTCCCGGGTGGTGATCATTCCACCCTCACCGGTCGTGAGGTTCTTGGTCGCGTAGAACGAGAAGCACCCGACGCCGAAGCTGCCGGCGGCCCTGCCGCGGTACCGCGCGCCGTGGGCCTGGGCGGCGTCCTCCACGAGGTGCAGGCCGCGCTCGGCCACCAGCTGGCAGAGCGGGTCCATGTCGGCCGTCTGCCCGAACAGGTGCACCGGCATGAGCACCCGGGCGCGCTCGGTGAGCGCCTCGGCGACCGCACCCGGATCCAGCGCGAAGTCCTCGGACCGGATATCGGCGAAGCGCACGCGGGCCCCCGTGGCGAGAACGGCGTTCACCGTGGCGATGAAGGTGAACGGCGACGTGAGCACCTCGTCGTCCGGGCCGATCTCGAGCCCGCACAGCGCCGCGGTCAGGGCGGTACTGCCGTTGTTCACCGCGATCGCATGCGGCACACCTGAGAGCTCGGCGAACGCCCGCTCGAACTCGGCGACCTTCGCTCCCTGCGTGATCTGTCCCGAACGCAGCACGTCGAGAACCGACTGCTCCACGTCGGGACCAAACCGGACCGTCGAGATGGGGATCACACGACTCCCTAGATCTTTATCCGCACGACATGGCAGCGTAACGCTGCGAGACGTCGCCGGCCGCGCCTACGCGCTCCTGACGAGGGCGGCGCCGAGCTGGCGCGTCGAGGCGACCTACGCGTAGACGGCAAAGGTGAGCGTGCCGATCCACGCCAGCGCCAGCACCTGCAGTACCCGGTCGGCGAGGGCGATCTCCTCGGGCTCGCCGCCGTTGCCCCCGTCGACGTCCACCGCGTACCGCAGCACGGCGATCACGAACGGGACGATCGAGATCACCGACCACACCGTGTTGTGCTGTGCCTCGCGGATCTCGAACGCCCACAGGCAGTACGTCATGATCAGTACGGTGGCCGACAGCGCCCACACGAACCGCAGGTAGGACGCCGAGTAGCGCTCCAGCGCCTTGCGGATCTTGGCGCCGGTGCGCTCGGCCAGCATCAGCTCCGCGTACCGCTTGCCCGCCACCATGAACAGCGAGCCGAAACCGGCCGACAGCAGGAACCACTGCGACAGCGGGATGTCGGTGGCCGCACCGCCGGCGATCGCCCGCAGCAGGAACCCCGACGCGACGATGCAGATGTCGAGCACCGGCTGGTGCTTGAGCCAGAAGCAGTACGCCAGCTGCACGGCGACGTAGGCGGCCAGCACGATGAGCAGCGCCACGCCGGCCAGCAGGCTCACCGCCAGTGCGCCGGCCAGCAGCAGCACGGCCACCACCAGCGCCAGCCGCGGCGACACGATCCCGGCGGCGATCGGCCGGTGACGCTTGGTCGGGTGCGCGCGGTCGGCCGCCACGTCCGTCGCGTCGTTGACCAGGTAGATGCCCGACGCGGCCAGCGAGAAGGCGATGAACGCCAGCACGAGGTCGCGCGCGATGCCGCCGGCGAACAGGTCACCAGCGGCGAACGGCGCCGCCAGCACCAGGACGTTCTTCACCCACTGCCGCGGTCGCATCGTCCGCAGCACACCGCGCAGCACGCGCACGGGGGTGCGCGCTGGAACGACCTGCTGGGCCGGGACGTCGGTGCTGGTCATCGGTCTCCCGTCCGGGAAGCTGCCCAGCCGCGGCGCGCGGCGAGCGCCACCGCGGCGCCCAGCGCGGAGCCGGCGACCACGTCGCTGGGGAAGTGCACGCCGAGCACCAACCGCGACAGCGCCATCGGCGGCACCAGGGCCGCCACGAGCGGCCGGCGCAGGAGGCTACCGAACGCGACGGCGGCAGCCGTGGTGGACGTGGCGTGCGCGGACGGGAAGCTCAGCCGGCTGGGAGTGCCGGCGAGCACCCGCACCCGCGGGTCGTCGGGCCGGGGCCGGCGCACGACCCGCTTCACCCCGATCGACGCGCCGTGAGCCGCCGCCACAGCCACGGTGGCGGCGAGCCAGTCGCGGCGGCGGCGCCGGTCGGCCAGCGCTCCTGCGGCCCCGATCGCAAGCCAGCCCGCGGCGTGCTCGCCGAACAGCGACATCGCGCGCGCAGCCGCCACCACCACCGGCCGGCCGAGCACCCGCTGCACGGCTGCCACGGCCGCGACCTCGACGCCCGGGGACGTCGGGCCGGGGCGGTCGAGGAGCTCGGCCACGGGTGCGGGACCTCCAGGTCGTGCTGCGGGCGCATGCCCACGGCCGATTGGTTGCGCTGACGCGCTCTGATGCTACGGGTGGTCACCGGCCGCTCCCGACGCGGTGGCGCCGGACCGCGGTGCCGGTCAGAACCAGCGTTCGAGGACCAGTGCCAGGCCGTCGTCGCTGTTGCTCGCCGTGACCTCGTCGGCGATCTCCAGCAGCGCCGGGTGGGCGTTGCCCATCGCCACCCCGTGCCCGGCCCAGCGCAGCATCTCCAGGTCGTTGGGCATGTCACCGAACGCGACGACGTCGACCGCGGCCACCCCGAGCCGGTCGGCCACCGCGGCGAGCCCGGTGGCCTTGGTGACCCGCAGCGGGGAGACCTCGACGAGCCCTCGCGGGTGCGAGAACGTGAGGTTGGCGACGTGGCCAAGCACCGGGGCCAGCGCAGCGACCATCGCGTCGCTGCTCAGCCCGGGACAGCGGATGAGCAGCTTGATCGCTGAGCGGGTGAGCAGCTCGACGCGAGGCACCGCGCTGTTGTCGGCGCCGGGCCAGGCATGCCGGTAGTCCGGCTCCGCGACGAACTGCGCGCCCGTGCCGTCGAGCGCCCCGGTGCCGACCCGCTCGGCCGCCAGCCAACAGCCGGGCAGCACGTCCGTGGCGACGGCGGCGAGGTGCGCGAGCGTGGGCGGGTCGAGCGTGCGCGACCAGAGCACCCGGTCGTCCACGGCGTCGTAGAGCACGCCGCCGTTTGCGCACACCGCGAGCCGCACCGCGTCCAGCTGCGCGAGGACCCGCGGGATCCAGCGCGGTGGCCGGCCGGTGACGAGCACGAACCCGACACCGGCCGCCACCATCCTGCCGATCACCGCGGCCGCACGCGGGGCGACGCGCTCGTCGGGATCGAGCAGCGTGCCGTCCACGTCCGTGGCGACCAGCCGGGGAGCCCGCATCCCGTCCAGCCTACGGACGTGGCGAGGCAACCCGTCACACCCGGATGATCTCGAGCCCCCCGACCCCCGCAACGGGTCGGAAGTCGTCGTCCTGGGTGACCACGGGGAGGCCTCGGGACGCCGCGCTGGCCGCGATCCACAGATCGTTGACGTTCAACCGGCGACCGGACTCCGCAAGATGCACGCGCATCCGCGCCCACGTCAAGGCCACGAGCTCGTCGATGCCGATCAGCTCGATATCGGTCACCGCATCGAGGGTCGCCATCCGCCGCGCCCGCGTGTCGACGTCGGCGGCGATGAGAACTCCCGCCTGCAGCTCGGCCACCGTCACCACCGATACGGCCGCCTCGTCAGGGATCAGCTTCTCGTCAATCCGACGTCCGCTCTCGGCCGCGATGAACACACTCGTGTCCAGCAGGCCTCTCACGGGATCGGCCCGATGTCGTCGGTGGTGTCCCCCGCGAGGCGGGCAAGATCGGCCCGCAGGCCCGGATCGGCCTGGGCCCGGCGCAGTCGGGCGACGAGCTCGTCACGGCGGATCCAGGCCCGTCCCGTCCGCTGCACCGGCACCAGCTCGGCCACCGGTCGGCCGTTGACAGTCACCGTCATCCGCTCCCCGGCCTGCACACGCCGCAGCACCCCGGCGGTGTCGTTGCGCAGCTCACGGGACGCGATCTCGCCACTCATGCGACAATTGTAGGACATTTCCTACAAGTCCTACCGGCCGTGTCGCTGCGAACGTCCTGGCACCGTCGCCGTCCCCACACTGAGACCCCTCGGCTGCCCGCACCGGCCGTTCACAGGTGCAACCGTGCCCAGAGCGGGGGGAACTCTGACGTTCGCAGCACACCGACGACCGATGGTCGCTTAGGACGCGCACCGAGGCCGAACGTGGCCGCAGATAACGGCATGATGACGACCGACATGGACCGACTCGACATCGCGCCCGGCCGCCCCCCCGCGCGCAACGCCGGCAGAGCGCGCACCCGTACCCACACCGCAGGCCCCAGCTCACCCCGACGTGCTGGCCGCCACGGGGCTCCCCGTCCTCCGCGCCGGGCTGGGACCAGCCACATCCCCACCTCTGCCCCTGTGCGTCGTTCCCCTGTGCCGCGATCCGGTCGCCGTGTCGTCGTGAGCGTCCTCGTCGGCGCCCTGGCGATGTTCGGGATCGCCACGCTGGACACGTTCGCCGGAGCCACCGTGCCCGTCCTCGGGTCGTTCGCCGCGCTGCCGGCGGCGGCCGACGCCGAGCCGGAGGTCGTGGAGGTGCCCGCACCACCCGCCACGCCCGGCACCTGCTTGAACTGGACCCGTCCCGACGCCGCCGACAGCACCGTCGTGGACTGCTCGCAGCCACACCTGTTCGAGCAGGCGGGCTCGGTGACCCTCACCGATCAGGTTGAGCTCCCCGACGACCGGCAGTGGCAACAGCTCGTCAACGAGCGGTGCACACCCATCGCGCGCGAGTACCTGGGCAACAGCCTCGACCCCGACGGCCGCTTCCGGGTGGGAGCGCTCAAGCCGTCACCGGCGAAGTGGGCCGAGGGTGACCGGGAGCTGCGCTGCGGGCTGCAGAGCGCTTCCCGCTCCGGTGCGCTGTACCCGGCGGCCGGGCGAGTCGCCGAGAGCGACCAGTCAGCGGTCTACGAGCCGGGTACCTGCCTGGCCATCGACGGCCGCACGATCGGCGACCCGGTGGACTGCAACGGGCCGCACGCCGTCGAGACGGTCGGCATCGTCGACCTCACCGAGCGGTTCCCCGACGAGTTCCCGCAGGTCGCCGACCAGGACGCGTACCTGCAGCCGGAGTGCGGGCGGATCGCCACCGAGTACGCGGGCGGGGCCGAGGTGATCGAGGCCAAGAAACTGACCGTGTACTGGGACAACCTCAACGAGGAGTCCTGGAGCTCGGGTACCCGCAAGGTCAACTGCAACCTGGCCGCGCTGCTGCCCGACCGCAGCGGCTTCGCGCCCGTCACCGGTCCGGCCCGAGGCGATGTGGTGGTGGGTGAGACACCCGCGCCGCCGGCGTCGGACACCCCGGGACCCGGCATCCCGGCACCGATCAGCACCGCGCCCACGGTGCCGACCGACGGATCCACCCCGGACCTGCCCGGAGTGCCGCCTGCCGAGAACCCACCTGCCGGTAACCCGCCCGCGGATCGTCCCGGACCCGTCCCACCCATCGACCCGCTGTTGCCGGAGCTGCCTTCCCTGCCCGGCCGGGAGGGGTGAGGCTCGGCCCGGCATGCAGATGACCCGGCGGCACTTCGAGGAGCTCGTCGCGGACGCCCTGGACACCATCCCACCCGAGCTGACTGTCGAGATGGACAACGTCGCGGTGCTGGTGGCCGACCGCAACGACGAGGATCCCGAGCTGCTCGGGATCTACGAAGGCGTGGCGCTGACCGAGCGCACCACCTCCTACGGGGGTGTGCTGCCCGACCGGATCACGATCTACCAGGACGCGATCCTGGCGGTCTGTGCCGACACCGACGAGGTCGTGCGCGAGGTGGCGATCACGGTGGTGCACGAGATCGCGCACCACTTCGGTATCGACGAGCAGCGGCTGCACGAGCTGGGCTGGGGCTGAGCCCGCCGCGTCAACCGGTCTGGCCGTGCCGGGCGAGCACTAGCCGCAGCGGGCTCATGCCGTGCTTCCGGCCCGCAAGCCGTCCACCCAGGCCTGCGCTGCGGCGAAGCCTGCGGCGTCCGCGCCGCCCAGCGGGACGACGGGGGCGCCGGCACCCGGTGCGCCGTTCCCGGTGCCGCCGCCGGCACGCGGGTAGGAGCCCAGGAACCGGACGCGATCGCAGCGCCGGTGCAGCGCGGCGAGCGCCTCGCCCATGGCCGGCTCGGCGACGTGGCCGGTGCAGTCGAGGTGGAACCAGTACTCGGCGTGCCGGTCGGTGATCGGACGCGACTCGATGCGCGTCAGGTCGATGCCCCGCACGGCGAGCTCGGTGAGCAGGCCCAGCAGTGCGCCCGGCCGGTTCTGCGTAGTCGCGGCCAGCGTGGTGCGGTCGCGCCCGGTCGGTGCGGGCGGTGGGCCGGGCGGGGCGAGGAGCGCGAAGCGGGTGACCGCGCCGGGGTTGTCGGCGACGTCGTCGGCCAGCGTCACCAACCCGAACTGCCCGGCGGCCAGCGGTGCCGCGACGGCGGCGTCGAGCTCCCCGCGAGCCACCTGGGCCGCGGCCTCGGAGGTGGAGGTGGACAGCAGCACCTGGGCGTCCGGCAGATGGGCAGCCAGCCAGCCGCGGGTCTGGGCGATCCCGTGCGTATGCGAGGCGACCGTGCGGACGTCCGCAGCACGCGTCCCCGGCCGGACCATGACGGCGAACCGGACCGCGACCAGCGCCTCCCGGACGATCACCAGCGGCGGGTCGGCGACCAGTCCGTCCAACACCGCGGGTACGGCGCCCTCGACGGTGTTCTCGATGGGAACGCAGCCGGCGTCCACGGAGCCGTCCCGGACGGCCGCGAGCACGGCCGGGCTGCCGGCACAGGGCACGAACTCAGCACCGGACGCCTCGGGCAGCGACCGCAGCGCCTGCTCGGTGAACGTGGCATACGGTCCCAGAAACGCAAGTCGAGGCACAGAACACGACCCTAACCACCCCGCGAGTCGGTACGAGTTGGCGGGCGAGTCGGTACACATCGGCGGGTGAGTCGGTACAGGTTGGCGGGCGCTCAGGCGAGCAGGCCCAGACCCGCCAGCTGCGCGACGGGCATCGGCTCCGGGTCGGCCCCACAGCGTGACAGCAGCCCGCGCACGCCCGTGACCGCCCGCTCGGACAGCGCCTCGATCTCCGAGGCCAGCGCCGGACCGTCGGTGCTCTCCAGCGCCCCGTGCACGTCACTGTCGGTCAGTGCACGGGAGACGGCGACGAGGAGGTTGAGGATCCCGTACGGGGCGGGGATCGCGCCGTCACCGGCGCGGACGACTTCACGCAGCCCGAGCGTCGTGAAACCACGTCCCGCTTCGACGACGACCCGCAGGAACTCCGTGACGTCGACCACCGAGGGCACATCGGAGACCCGGGGACCACCGCAGCGCAGCCTGGGCGCACAGCCGTGGTCGGCCACCCGGCGCACGGCGTTCAACCAGGCCGCGGTGCCGTCCGGGTCGACGCCCTGTGGGCGCCGAGGTTCGACGACCGCCACGACGTTCTCCGGCACGAACTCGGCCACGCGCTCCAGCCAGACAGCGTCCACATCCGGCGGCGCCGCCGTCTCGACGGTGCGCGGTGTGAGCAGGCTCGACCGGGAGAACACGGTGGACAGCGCCTTGGGGACCGCACCGAGGCCAGTGTCCACGACCAGCGACACGTCGACCGGGCGGGACAGGACTGACCGCGCCAGCTCGGAGACCAGCGGGGACAGCCGCGAGACGGGGCAGACGAGCTGCCCCACGAGCCCGCCGTAGCGTCCCTCCCGAGCGCTGAGGTATCGCGAGACCACGACGCCGATGCCCGGGGCGGCGGCCTGCGGCTGCAGCAGGCTGGTGTCGTCGACCAGCCGGGCGAACAGCGGAGGGATGGCCCAGGGGTTCGCGCCAGCCGCCGTCGTCACAGTCCCTGACGCTAACGGGTGGCCTCGGGCGAGGCTACGACGGGCCCGCTAACGCTGTGCTGATGCGTGCGACGATCGCCATGGCCCGGTGCCGGCCCGGCGCAGTCGAGATGGCGAAACTGGTAATCAGCTGACCGGCGTACGCCCGGCACGCACCCGCCGGGTCACCCTGCGCTCGGCGACGAAGGACGCGACCGGGACGGTGCCGGCGAGCAGGATGAGCAGGGCGTCGAGTGGCTTCCACCGGCACCGCTCGGCCAGCAGCAGCGTAGTCACGATATAAATCATGTAAAGGAATCCGTGTGTCATGCCGACCACCGCAACGAGCTGTGGCTGGCCGAAGAAGTACTTGAGCGGCATCGCCACCAGCACGAGGACCAGCAGCCCCACACCGGTGACCCAGGCGGCTATACGGTAGTTGCGTAGAGCAGTCGCGATCGACACGGACGCGCCCTTCAGTCGTGGGGGTGCCGGGCGGCCAGCTCGGCGAGCATCCGGTTGTAGGCGGCCAGCTCGGGTTCGTCCACGTCGGTGACGGCCGGGGCCGCCGATGCGGGCCGCGGTCCGAACGGGGACGGCCCCGCTGCGGTGCCGGCCGGGCGGAGCTCGGCAACGCGGGGCGCAGGGAGCTCGGGGGAAGCACCCGGTGCGGCGCCGACGACACCCCTCAGCCTGGCCGCCTCCATCCGGAGCATCCGCCACCACATCACACCGAAGAAGACGGCGAAGACCGGCCACTGCAGGCCGTACCCGACGTTTAACGCGCTGCCCATCGACGATCCGGCGCGTTGCCACTGCCAGGCCGCCAGCCAGCCGCAGGTGGCCATCGCGCCGAGGGTGAGCACGTGCCACAGGATCCATCGGGGAGAGAGGACCAGCTGTCGCACACGGCCCAGACTACGCCGCCGGGTAGCGTCGGTTGCCGTGTCCCGGCCTCACACGACCACCGTCCGGGCCTGGCTGTCACCGCCGCCGCCCGTAGTCGCGACGATCACCGATCCGCGGACCCGTCGGCTCGTCGGCACCGAGGTGCTGGTCGTCCTCGTGGTCACGGTCGGGCTGTCGGCACTGCGCAGCGCACTGAGCCTGCTCGACGCGGTGCTGAAGCCCGTGCCGCTGAGCGAGCAGCAGGTGGCGCTGAACGCCCCCGCGGCGCGGGCCGATCTCGTCGACCTCGCGATGCAGCTCACTCGCGTGCTGCAGCTCGTCGGCTGGGGGGCGCTGGGCGCCTACCTGCTGGTTCGCGCCGGGATCGCCCTGCGCGAGGTCGGATTGGACCGCCGCCACCCCGGCCGGGACGCGCTCGGCGCCGCCGGGTTAGCCGCACTCATCGGGATACCCGGGCTGGGCCTGTACCTGGTGGCGCGGGCGATCGGCGTCAACGTGACGATCGCCCCGTCGACGCTCGACGACACGTGGTGGCGGCTGCCGGTGCTGATCGCCTCCGCTGCGGCAAACAGCTGGGCCGAGGAGGTGGTGATGGTCGGCTACCTGCTCACCCGGCTGCGCCAGCTCGGGTGGTCGGAGAACCGCTCGCTCCTGACACAGGCGCTGCTGCGCGGGAGCTATCACCTCTACCAGGGCCTCGGCGGGTTCGTCGGGAACATCGCGATGGGGTGCGTGTTCGGCCGGGTGTGGCAGCGGACCAATCGGCTATGGATGCTGGTCGGCGCACACTCCTTGATCGACATCGTCGCGTTCGGCGGCTACGCCCTCCTCGCGGGCACAGTGCCCTGGCTGCCGTGACGAGGCCTGTGCGCGGAAACCGTCGCCAGAGCGACGGTTTCCGCGCACAAGGCCGCCGCACGGCATATTCGGGCGGAGCACACGAAGTACTCATATTCTTACTCTCCGTAACCATTGTCAAGTGCTGAATCGCCTGGAAGGGTCCACCATGACTCACCCGACACTGCCCACAGCATTCCGTTAATCCTCCGATGGTAGTAACTGGCGAGTTGGCTGGCCCGTCCACTTTGTTCACCTCGAGGAGGCTGCATCCGTGTCACCGACACCTGCCCCGGTGCTCATCGTCGGCGGTGGCCCGACCGGGACGACCCTGGCCATCGAGCTGATGCGTCGTGGCGTGCCGTGCCGGGTGCTAGACAGCGCCGACGGCCCGGTTCACACCTCACGTTCCTTCACTCTCCATGCCCGCACCCTGGAGCTGTTCGAGATGGCGAACCTCGCGGATCGATTCCTTGAGCGTGGCCTACCGAGCGTCTCGATGGACTATCATTTCCAGGGCATCGACGAGCCGGCCCGCCTCGATTTCTCTCAACTGGACAGTCGGTATCCGTACACCCTCATCATCAATCAGAATATAACCGAGCGGACGCTGCGCGAGCATCTGGCGGAACTTGGCACCCCGGTGGAATGGAGCACCGAGCTCCGATCGATCTCTCCGGAAAGCGACGGCTCGGTGACCGCCACCCTGGTCCACCACCCCTCGGGTCGGTCTGAAGCCGTGCCCACCGATTGGCTGGTAGGGTGTGACGGCGTACAGAGTACGGTTCGTTCCCAACTCGACATCCCCTACGAGGGCGACGAGTACGAGGGAATGCGACTCCGAATGCTGGACGTACCGCTGGACGGCTTTTCCATGGGCGACGACAGGATTCACTACTTCGTCTCCGAGGAGCGACTGTTACTGATCACGAAGCTGCCGGGTGCGAACTATCGGGTCCTGATCAGCGACATGCAGGGAAATCCACCGACGGAAACAGTCCGTACCGCGTTCCAGAACGCCGTCGATATCCATTTCCAGGGAAAGGTGACACTTGGCGAGCCCGAATGGGCTACGTCGTTCCGCAGCTGGCGGCGGGTGACGCCCGCCTACCGACATGGCCGCGTATTTCTCGCGGGAGACGCAGCGCATTGCCACTCCCCGGCTGGCGGGCAGGGAATGAATGCTTGCATCCAGGACGCGTTCAATCTCGGCTGGAAGCTCGCGATGGTGGTGCGCACCGAGGCACACGAGTCGCTGCTCGACTCCTACGAGCCGGAGCGCCGCCCGATAGCCCAGCAGGTCATCGAAGGGACCGACGCGCTGCATGCGATCATCATGGCCCATGGCATCTCTATTCCCGATCGTATCAAGTTGAGTCGGGAGCCAGGTTTCACTCAGGAGGCGATTGGCAAGATCTCCGGGCTGGACTACAACTACCGCAGCGCCATGGGCGTTCCCGTGGAGGACGCAATCGGAGCGGGCGTCGTCGCGGGCGATCGAGCGCCAGACGTCCCGATCGCGGACGGCCGGCGGCTGCACGAGCTGCTACGCCACCCGGGCTATACGCTCCTGCTCCTACCCAAGGATGATCCGGGACCTGAACTCGACACACTCGCGGGCGAGGTCGCGCAGCGGTATGGCGCAACGGTCCGAGTCGAGCTCATCACAGGTGACGACCGATCCCTGGACCGCTACGCGCCAGCCGGGGGCGATGCGTTCTGTCTCGTGCGTCCGGACGGCTACGTCCGGCTGTGCGCCCGGATCTCCGACCGGGACACCCTGCTGGCCGTGCTCGGTGCCGACTTGCGGCGCGAACCGTGCACCTCATGATCAAAGGCATCCGGGGGGGGTGGCTCAGGGGGTGGACGCGTCGAGAATCGGGATCAACTGTTCCTCCTCGTAGGTGAGGTAGCTTTCAAGATCGTCAATGAGCTGCTCAGCGTCGAGGAGCACCCGTAGCGGATCCGCACCCTCGGTGGAGATCACCTTCTGCAGGTCATCAAGGAGGGCCGCTATCTTCTGGTGTTCCTGGCGCAGCCGGTCCAAGGTGGGAGCGAGTTCTGGATGGTGCTCAGCGAGGAACGGGAACATGCCGGTGTCCTCACCGGTGTGGTGGTGATGCAGCCCTTGACAGACAGTCAGGCAGTTCACCCGCAGCTGGATGCCCAGTCCGGGGCCCGACTTTGCGATCTCCTTGCGGATCAGGGTGAGCTCCCGCCGGAACGCGTCGTGGATCAGCTTGAGGGCTGCACCCCCCGACGCCGCGTTCAGGTTCGACGGTCCACCCGCGACTTCCTGGAGGGCGACCACTGGGATGACGCGCGCCGTCTTGACCTGGTAGTCGGCCCACCCTGGATCGGCCTCCACCGCGCGGGTGAAGACGCGGTCGCGTTCGGCACCCTCCAGGACGACGGCCTGCGCATCGTAGGTGAAAGTACTGTCTTCGACCGTGACGCGAGGATTGGCCACCAGGAGGATTGGCCACCAGGAGGATTGGCCACCAGGTTGTGGAACCAGGCCGGATGGTTCGGCGCGCCACCGGCCGAGGCGATGACCAGGATTCGTTCGTCGCCGTCGGGAAGGTAGCTGAGCGGGGTGGTGTGCGGAGCGCCGGACCGCGCTCCGATGGTGGTCAACAGGAGCAGCCGGGCTCCCTCGAAAGGACCACCGACCCGCCCGCCGTTGGCACGGAACTCCTCGATGATCTCTTGGTTGAAATCGATGATCATTCCCTGTTCTTCCTCCAGGGTTGGGTAATCCTACGAACCGTTCGCGGGCCTGACGAGAATCCCCGATGGGGCAGGATGAAATCACCACGGACGACCTCGACCATGGTGCGGGAAATGTGAAAAGGCGCGCCAGACACCCGACCGGGTCGGCGCTTCACCGACCGGGTCGGTTCATGAGTGGTGGTTCGCAAAATCGGCAACGACCGACATCGTCAAGCACGCAAAGACGTCGCGATGTGCACAGAACAAGAAACGGCGGGCCCCTTGCCCGCCCGGCGTTCACGCCGTGGCCGGGTGCCCCACTCGCTCTTGGCCCATGGCCGACCCGGCAGTCACGGCGTCAACCTTAGTACAACGAACACGCCAAGACAACATCGTATTTCCCGGCCGATACGGCGATAACGCCGTTCCTAGGGCGGGATTCGGCGGCCGCCCGTGACGGTTGTTGCTGGTCAGCGCAGGGTGACCTGTTTCCCTGCGAGCGCGTCGCGAGCGCGGCGCTCGGCATCGGTCAGCGGGGCGTCCTCGGCCAGCACCGCGTCCAACCGGGCCGCGAACGCCGCCACCGGCTCCGTCCACTCCTTGGCGTGCAGCTCGCGGTCGAGGTCCCACACCGGCACCAGCAGTCCGTGCGCGCGGAAGGAGCCAGCATAGCGGCTGTCGTCGGTCAGACCCAGCTCGCCGCGCGCTTGCAGCCGGGCCAGCGCCGCCAGCAGTTTCTCCTCCGGCTCGGGACGCACCCACCGCAGGTGCGCCTTGGACCCGGTGTCCACCCAGTACGCTGCTCGGACCCCCTCGGCGAGCACCGGCTCGGTCGGCAGGATCACCGCGTTCGCCCGCTCCAGGGTGGCCGCGACGTCCGGCGAGGGCTCGGTGCCGTCCTCGGTCGGATCGACCCACCAGCTGAAGTCGGCGTGCATCGTGAGGTCGAGAGTGGCGTCGACGTCCAGCACGTCCTGCAAGCGGACGAGATCGGTGCCACCCAGACCCGGCCCGACGACGGGCAGCGCGCTGTCCGGCTTGGCGTCCTGGGCCCAGCGCAGCGCCTTCGCGAGGTCGGCCGACAGGTCCCCGGACCGGGTCTGCACCTGCATTCCCAGCACGATCCCGCCGTCGGGGCGGACCAGCGCGGCCGACGCCCCGGGCAACACGGTCGCGATCGTGACAGACACCTCACCGGGCGTCCGCAGGGGTAGCGCAGCGGTGGCCGAGGGGAGGAACTCGCGCATCGCCACCAGGTCACACTCGGCCGCGAGACCGTCGAACGGCCGGATGACAATCACGTCGTCGCCCGCGCCATGGCAGGCTTTGTACCGTTTGCCGGACCCGCAAGGACAGGGACGTCGGGGATTCTCCGCCACGGGCCCGGCCGCACGGGTGCTGCGGTTGACGGTTCCCTCGCGAGCTCGGTCACGTGTCTTCTTCGTCATGATGCCCCAGACGGTATCGGGTCGTTGTCAGCCGCTGTGATCCGGCTGTGAGGCCCCGACAGGGACGGGTGCGGGCCGCTGCTGCACCGTTGCGGACCTGACCAGCCGGCGTGCCACCCCCCGCTCGGAACCGGCCCCGGTCAACGCCCGGACCTCCATCTCGGCGAACCGTTGCTGGGCGAACTCGTCGCGCGGACCCAGCCAAGCACCGATCGCGCCGAACAGGAACGACACCGGGATGGAGACGATGCCGGGGTTGGTCAGCGGGAACCACGCGAAGTCGAAGCCGGGCAGCATCGACGTCGGCGTCCCGGACACCTCGGGAGAGAAGATCACCAGAAGCAGGGCGACGGTCATCCCGCCGTACATGCTCAAGAGCGCGCCGGTGGTGTTGAACCGCCGCCAGAACAGCGAGTAGACCAGCGACGGCATGTTCGCCGAGGCGGCCACGGCGAACGCTATCGTCACGAGCACGGCCACGTTCTGGCCGTTGGCGAGGATGCCGCCGCCGACCGCGAGCAGGGCGACGATGAGCGCGGTCCGCCGCGCCACCCGAACCTCCTCGACCGGCTCCGCCTTGCCCCGCTTGATCACGTTGGCGTAGAAGTCGTGGGCGAAGGAGGCCGAGGCCGTGATGGTCAGCCCGGCCACGACGGCGAGGATCGTCGCGAACGCAACGGCGGCGACAAGGCCCAGCAGCAACGTCCCGCCGAGGCGGTAAGCCAGCAGCGGTGTCGTGGAGTTGGACGAGCCGGGCGAGGCGAGGATCGTCTCGGGTCCGACGAGCGCAGCGGCGCCGTAGCCGATCACCAGCACCATCAGGAAGAAGCTGCCGATCAGCCAGATCGCCCACACGACCGAACGGCGGGCCTCGTGGGCGTTGGGCACGGTGTAGAAGCGCATGAGGATGTGCGGCAGGCTCGCCGGGCCGAGCACAGCACCCACTGACAGCGAAATGAAGTCGAGCTTCGACAGGTTCGAGCTCCCGTACTGCAATCCCGGCGTCAGCAGCCGTTCCCCGGTCTTCGGGCTGTTTCCCACGGCCTGGCCGAGCATCTCGGAGATGTTGAACCCGAACCGGCCGATCACCCAGGCGAACAGCACGAGCGTGGTGGCGATGAGCAGGTTGGCCTTGAAGATCTGCACCCAGGTGGTGCCCTTCATGCCACCGATCAGCACATATACGATCATCAGGAAACCCACGCCGGCGATCACGACACTCTGCCCGAACCGGTCGCTGTTCGGGATGCCGAGCAGCAACGCGATGAGACCACCGGCACCGGCGACCTGCGCGATCAGGTAGAGCACCGAGATCAGCAGCGTCGACGTGGCCGCGGCCGAGCGCACCGGACGCTGCCGCAGCCGGTAGCTCAGGACGTCGCCCATCGTGTAGCGGCCGGTGTTGCGCAACCACTCGGCCACCAGCAGCAGCGCGACGAGCCAGCCCACGAAGGCCCCGATCGCGTAGAGCAGACCGTCGTAGCCGACCACCGCGACGGCCCCCGCGATACCGAGGAACGCCGCAGCGGACAGGTAGTCCCCGGTCAACGCCACGCCGTTCTGCGCGCCGGTGAAACCGCGGCCGCCGGTGTAGTAGTCCGATGCGGTGCGGTTGCCACGCCCGGCACGGAACACCACGACCAGGGTGAGCAGTGCGAAAACGCCGAACACGGTGAGGTTCACCTGTGGACTGCCCACGACTGTCTGCTGGGCGAGGGGAACCGTCACGGTTGATCTCCGGGCACTAGGGGGCAGGGGGGCACGAGGGGCGCAGCTCACCTGCTCGGACACCCCGTTCTGCCCTCAACGAGGACGTGAGCGGATAGTCACGATTTCGTCACTCAGAGAGTTACTCTGTCCGTGTTCGACGGACCATGAGCTCGCGGCGGCGGGGGCGTGGTGGACCGAGCAGGTGGGTCAACCGGACCACGAGCAGTGCGGTGACCGTGGCCGTGACCGCCGCGAGGACGTCGAGCACCGCATGCAGCACCACACCGTCGGCACGGGCCTGCACACCGTCGCGCATCGACCACAGCAGTACGACGGCGGCCAGCACCCCACCGGTGGCCCACAGCCCCCACCAACCGCGCAGCAGCCGCGACGGTCGCGGCCTGCTGCCGGCGGGCAGGCCCAACGCGGTGTGCTCGATCTCGGCGAGCACCGAGCCGGGCACCGTGAGGTTCACCCCCGGCACGAACCAGCCGAGCACGATGCCGCGAGGCGAGCGGGACGCCCGCACGCCCGCACGGTCCGCCGCCGCCCGCGACGCCCGCACCGTCCAGAAGGCAAGCAGGCCACCCGTCACCGCCGTGAGGATCAGCGCGGACGTACCCGCGGCCACGACGAGGGCGTCCGATGCAGCGACCACGGTGGCGGAGAGCGCCCCGTCCCGGCTGGCCAGCAGCAGGATGTAGCGCCACACCTCGGCACCAGCCGCTAGCAGCGCCACCGCAGCAGTCGCCCACAGCAGCGGCACCACGGTGCGAGCGAGCGAGCGAGCGGCGAGCAGCTGGTCGGGCGGTACGGGGCCAGTAGGCGGCGACTCCCACGCTCGGGCCGGAAACCCCCAGCGAGGCACGAAGCGGTACCGCGGCGGGCCGCTGTACGGGGTGCGGGGGCGGGTTGCGGGCTGCGGCGCGGACGGCGGGGGTTCGGCCACCCAGCGCAGCGCGGCGAGGTAGCGACCGCAGTAGGGGCAGAACGGTCCGTCACCGGTGGCTGCCCGCCGGTGACAGCGCGGGCAGGGCGGCCCGAGCGGGGCCGCTTCCGGCGACGGCGCGGACGGGGGCACCGGATTTAGATGATCTCCGGGTTGCCGCCGCCCGCGGCGACGATCTCCCGGCGCTGCTCCACCCACGACTGCATGCCGCCCTCGACGTTCACCGCCGGATAGCCCTGCCCGGCGAGGTAGGCGACCACCCGCGCCGACCGACCACCCGAGCGACAGATCACGTAAAGCGGGTCGTTGCCGGGGACCTCGTCCATCCGTGTGGTCAGCTCCGACATCGGCAGGTGTCGGGCGCCGGGGGCATGGCCCGCAGTCCACTCGTCGGACTCGCGGACGTCAAGCAGGGTGGCGTCGGCGGGCAGTTCCGCCACCGAGACCGCCGGGACGGCTGGACCAGTCATACGATGCATCCTGCCACGCCTGGCAGGCCACGACGGGGAGTGGACCACGCGTGCTACTACAAGATCGCCTTCTCCGAGCCGGCACCGGTCAGGGACCGGACCTCCATCTCGGCGTACCTCGCAGCGTCCGCCTCCCCGTAGCCGCCGAGAAAGGTTCCGGCGATACCGAGGAGGAACGATGCCGGGATCGACACGAGGCCGGGGTTGCGCAGCGGGAAGAACGCGAAGTCCACATCCGGGAAGATCGAGTTCGACGCTCCGGAGAGAACCGGCGAAAAGATGATCAGACCCACGCCGAGGACCAGCCCGCCGTAGATGCTGAACAGCGCCCCGGTGGTGTTGAACCTCCTCCAGAACAGCGAGAACAGGATCGTCGGCAGGTTCGCCGAGGCGGCCACCGCGAACGCCAGCGCGACCAGGAACGCGATGTTGAGGTTGCTCGCACCGATACCCCCGACGATCGCCAGTGCACCGATGACGAGCACGGTGATACGAGCGACCCTCATCTCCGAGCCCGGCGCGGGCCGACCACGCTTGATCACGTTGGCGTAGACGTCGTGGGCGAACGACGCCGAGGCCGTGATGGTCAGCCCGGCCACCACGGCGAGGATCGTCGCGAACGCGACGGCGGCGGTGATGCCCAGCAGCGGCTCGCCGCCGATCTGGAACGCCAGCAGCGGGGCGGCGTCGTTCTGGTTCTGCGCGGTGATGGTCCCCGGCGGAAGGAGCGCGGTAGCGCCATAGCCGAGCGCGAGGGTGAACAGGTAGAAGGACCCGATCAGCCAGATCGCCCATAGGACGGAGCTCCGGGCGTCCTTGGCCGTGGGTACCGTGTAGAAGCGCATCATGATGTGCGGGAGGCAGGCGGTGCCGAGCACCAGGGCCAGACCCAGTGAGAAGAAATCGATCTTCGAGGTGGCCGAGCCTCCGTACTGGAGCCCGGGCGCGAGGATGGCCTCACCCCGGTCCGGGCTGTTCGCCACGGCTTCACCGAGCAACGTGGACAGGTTGAAGCCGAAGGAGCCGAGCACCCAGATCGTCATCACCGCCGCGCCGATGATGAGCAACGTGGCCTTGATGATCTGGATGTAGGTGGTGCCCTTCATGCCGCCGACGAGCACGTAAGTGATCATCAGAGTGCCCACAGCGACGATCACGATGCTCTGACCGACGCGGTCGGACCGGGGGATCTGCAGCAGCAGCGCGATGAGACCGCCCGCGCCCGCCATCTGCGCGAGCAGGTAGAAGAACGACACCACCAGCGTTGACGTGGCCGCGGCCGCGCGCACCGGGCGCTGGCGCAGCCGGAACGCGAGGACGTCGCCCATCGTGAACTTGCCGGTGTTGCGCAGCAGCTCGGCCACCAGCAGCAGGGCCACAAGCCAGGCCACGAGGAAACCGATCGAGAACAGGAAGCCGTCGTAGCCGTAGAGCGCGATGGCACCGGCGATGCCGAGGAACGACGCCGCCGACAGGTAGTCACCGGCGAGGGCGAAGCCGTTCTGCTGACCACTGAAGGACCGCCCGGCGGCGTAGTAGTCCGAGGTCGTCCTGTTGGTCCGGCTCGCCCGGTAGACGGAGTAGAGGGTGACGGCCACGAACGCCGCGAGGATGCCGACGTTCAGCCCGACGTTACCGATACCGCCCGGCACCGGGGACTGGGCGAGCACGCTCACTCGGTTCCCTCGATCTGTTCACGGAGGCGCTCGGCGGCCGGGTCGAGATGCTTGGTCGCGTACCGCACGTAGACCGTGGCGATCACGAAGGTGCTGACGAACTGCAGCAAACCGATGATCAGACCTGCGTTGATGTTGCCCAGCACCTTGATCGCCATGAAGCTCGGCGCATACGAGGCCAGGAGCACGTAGGCCAGGTACCAGACGAGAAATGCCGCGCTCATGGGGAACACGAAGCGCCGCAACCTCGATCGGAGACCGGCGAACTCCGCACTGGACTGCACCTGCTCATAGATCGTGCCTGTCGCTCGTTCGTCCGTGCTGCTCACGGTGTCCTTCCCGGTCCGTCGTCCTCCGCGCACTGCGTCGTCGCCATGACGTCCGGATACTTCCAGACAGACGACGCCGGGAACGATAGTTGAGCCACTGTCGCGAGCAGCATGCTCCACCCCGATGACACGCGACGAGCCACCCACACTCCGTCATCACGACGAACGGTCGTCATGGGACGGTCGGCGGTTCCGACGCGTGCTCGGTCGACGTCAGGTGCGGTGGTGCTTCGCGCCCAGCGCTCCCATCGAGCCGGTCGTGGCTGAGCCCCAGCCGCTCGGGTGCGTGCAGGCGCATCAACGCCCTGTCGACGCCTGCGGGGATCTCGGAGCGCGAGAACCGGCTCACCAGGATCATCGTGAGGAACGCCGCCGGCACCGTGACAGCCGCAGGCCGGTACAACAGCACCCCGAGCCAGCCCATCGGCAGGATCGCGAACAACGAGAGCCCGACGGCGATCCCGGACAGCCCACCGCCGACCAGCACCCCCGCGATAGCGCCGCGCGCCGTCAGCCCCCGCCACCAGATCCCGAGCACAAGCAGCGGGCAGAACGTCGCGGCGGCCACGGCGAACACCAGCGGCACCGTCATCGCGAAGTCCAGCCGGGTCACCGTCAGCGCGAACGGGAACGGGACGACGGCGGCGATCACGGCGGCCAGCCGGAAGTCCTGCCACCGCCCGCGGAGCACGTCGGTGAACAGCACCCCGGCCAGGCTCACCACAAGTCCGGACGACGTGGACAGGAACGCCGCAGCGGCGCCCGCCGCCACCAGCCCGCCGAGCAACCACCCCAGCCAGCCTTGCCCGAGCGCGGCGGTCGGCAGCAGCAGGACCGCCGCGTCGGTCTGCCCACTGACCATCAGCTGTGGCGTGTACAGCCGGGAGAGCGCACCGACGAGCGTGACCATCACGTAGAAGCCGCCGATCATCGCCAGCACGACGACGGTGGTGCGGCGGGCGGCCCGGCCGTCGCGATTGGTGTAGAAGCGCACGAGCACGTGCGGCAGGCCCATCGTGCCGAGAAATCCGGCGATGAGGATCGAGTAGATCTCCAGCAGCTGGGTGTCCGCGTCGCCGGACATGGGCTCGAGCCAGTCCCGGTCCGTCGCCGGAGCCCCGGCCACCGTCGGCACCGGCGTCCCGGGAGCGAAGGTGAGCGTGCTCCTCGTCGCCACCGTGTGCTGGCCCGGCTGCCACAGCACCGGGCCCTGCACCCGCTGGTCGTCGAGCACGCCGGCGGCCTCGAACCGCACCGGCTCCGTGACCTGGAGCACGACGTCGGTACGCACCTGCAGGATCGTCTCGGCGGGGAACTCCGGAGGGGCCGGCCGGTCGAAGGTGCGCGCGTCGGACAGGAACAGCCCCACGATGACCAGCGCGGGGACGGCCAGCGCGGTGAGCTTGAGCCAGTACTGGAACGCCTGCACGAAAGTGATCGAACGCATGCCGCCGCCGACGACGGTCAACAACACGACCAGGCCGGTCGCCACGACCCCGCCCCACGCCGGGAGCGAGGTGAGCGCAGTGAGCGCGATTCCGGCTCCCTGCAACTGCGGCAACAGGTACAACCATCCGATCAACAGCACGAACAGCGTGCACAGCCGGCGCAGCTTCGGCGAGGCGAGCCGGGCCTCCGCGAAGTCCGGAACCGTATAGGCCCCGGAGCGTCGCAGCGGTGCGGCCACGAACAGCACCAGCGCGAGGTAGCCCGCGACGAAGGCGACGGGGTACCAGAGCGCATCGACACCCTCGCGTAAGATCAACCCCGCGATGCCGAGGAACGACGCCGCGGACAGGTACTCTCCGGAGATGGCACTGGCGTTCGCTGTCGGGCCGACCGTGCGGGAGGCGACGAGGAAGTCCGACGTGCTGCGCGCAAACCGCACGCCGAGCGAACCGATTACGGTCGACACGACGCCGACGAGCACGATGGCAACCAGCGCGATGAGCGAGGGAGTGCTCACAGACCCCACTCAGTCCTGGACATGGTCGGCGAAATCCTTCTCCACGCGCTCGGCTGCCCGGGCATGCCACAAGCCGAGACCGAACAGGAACGGGTAGATCAGAAAACCGAGCAGCAGCCACGGCACGGGCAGCCCGACCACACTAGTGCGGCCGATCTCGGGGAACAGGGCGAACAGCAAGGGGAGCGCGGCCAGGGGGAGCGCGGCACCAGCCCCGAAGAGCAGTGCTACGGCCAGCTGAGAGTTGATGAGGTTGGTGCGGAGCAGCTCGCCGACGCCGGTGTCCTCCTCGATGTCGGCCACGGTCCGGACCGGCCGGGTGATGCGACCCTTGCGCTCGGCCAGCACCACGCGCACCCGCTTGCGCGGAACGCCGTCCCCGGGGCCGGGAGCCGCGAGTCCGGCACCTTCGGGTTGGTTCGGGGTAGGCCGGTCGGCGGGGTCCTGCTCAGGTTCGCTGACCGTGTCGGGTTGCGGCGCGGCGAGCGGCGTCTCGAGTGTGGGCGCATCGGATGCGTCGGGCACCGGGACCCAGGGCGTGAACAGCGGATGTGCCGGTAGCGCCGGCACGGTCTCGGATTCGGGTGCGGCAGGTGGTGTCGCCGCTGGGTCCGGACCATCGGCGATCGCCTCCGGCGCCCGGCCGTTCCGCGAGCCGTCCACATCGCCGTGGCCGTCCTCCCCGGGATGGCGGGGGGTCGGGGGGCGCGGACGTCCCGGCGCGCCGGGCTCGCGGGGAGGCAGCCCGCCCGTCTGCGGCTGCACGGTCCCGCCCCCCGGCTCGGGCAGCGGCACGGCGAAACCCGGCGTGACGACCGAGTGCCGCGGCGCGTAGCCCTCCGAGGTCGACCGGTCGGTGCCGTCGCGGCGGGCGTGGCGCCCCCCGGACTCCGGACGATCGGCCGCGACACGGCGCTGGATCTCCTCGTGCAGCCACATCAGTCCGGTGTCCGTGGAGTCGTCGTCCACGTCGTCGTCCTGGCCGTGGTCCGACTCGGGCGTCACCGACGGCGGGGCACCGTCAGTGAACGTACTCAACGCGCACCCTCGCTGCGCTCGGCCGGTGCTTCCGGCAGGCGCTGTGCCGATGCCTGGCTCGCCCGCTCATCGCTGGCTCCACGCCTGTTTCGTCGCACGGACGAGCCGGTCCTTCAGCTCCCGGGTGTGCCGGCGGCTGACCGGCAGCTCGGCGTCGTTGGGAGCGGTGCCGACCCGCACGACGTAGCCGGATCCAGACAACCGCAGCTCGGTGACCAGCGGCAATGACACCAGGTATGAGCGGTGGATCCGCACGAAGCCCACGTCACGCCAGCGCTCCTCGAGCACCGACAGCGGGATGCGGACGAGGTGGCTGCCCTCGTGGGTGTGCAGGCGGGCGTAGTCGCCCTGGGCCTCCACGTAGCGCACGGCCGAGCGCGGGACGAGCTTGGTGGTGCCGGCCAGCTCGACCGGGATGACCTCGTCCTCGTTGCCCTCCTCGCGCGCCGGCTCAGACTTTCGGGCGGCGCGTTTGGCGAGGATACGGTCGATCGTCGCGGTCAGCCGGTCGGCGCGCAGCGGCTTGAGCAGGTAGTTCTCCGCGCCAACCTCGTAGGCGTCGACCGCGCGGTCGTCGTGGGCGGTCACGAAGACCACGGACGGCGGGACGAGCATGGACGAGAACATCTTCGCCAGCTCCATTCCGTCGACACCGGGCATGCGGATGTCGAGGAAGACGATCTCGATGTCGGTGCGGTCGACCATGCGGATGCCGGTCATCGGGTTGATCAGCCCGCTACTCGGCTGCCGGCCGGCAGCGGCGGCCTCGCGGGCGCACGGGCGGCTCTCGAGGACACTCATTGCGTCGGTGACGTCAGACGCCGAGAGCACGAGGCCCACGCGGGAGTCTCCGCGCAACATGTAGACCAGTTCCGCGAGAGCCGGCCCCTCGTCGTCCACCGCGAGGACGATCAGGCCGCCGGAGCTGTCGTTGCTGTCCACGATCTCCTCATCCTGCATATCCGGTGCTCGCACCGGAGCTGGGACGACCACCGTCCAAAGCTCCGTCGACCATGGTGACGGCGAATCAGTACGAGTGCCAGAGCTTGGCACAGCCGAGTCCATCTGATCACACCGCGGTAAAGACCGTACCGCGCCCAGGTGACGCGGCTGTCAGCCACCTGGGCAACACTCGGCGGAGAGTGCTGGACCTCGGACATCGCCGGTCACCGGCGACAGTGGACGTCACCACACCGGACACTGGGGTGACCACCCCACGTGACCGGGAAGCGGGCGAGTAGGTGCTGCGGAGCGTGTTCATACCAACACGCTACGCGATCACAGCGAGGCCGCGTGGGGTTATGACCAAAGACGCGGGCCCGGTTGAAATGATCCACAAATCCAGCTGTCATGATCAGCAGTTGGGCCGCTCAGCCGCGGGGAGACACGGCTCCCGGGCCCCGGACGACGATCGGTACGCGCTGGGATCACCCGGCCTGCGCCGGCTGCGCGGGCTCCGGGGTGGGTGCGGTTCAGGCCCGGATGCCCGCGCTGAACTTCGGCACCCGCAACGTGATCTTCGTGCCGGATCCCAGCTCGGTGTCCACCGCCAGGCCGAAGTCGTCGCCGAACGCCCAGCGCAGCCGGTCATCGACGTTGCCGAGGCCGACATGCGCACCGGACAGGTGGGCGTCGCCGGGTTCACCCTTGAGCCGGTCGGGATCCATGCCGATGCCGTCGTCCTCGACGATGATCACACACTCGGTGACCGCGTCCTCCGCGGTGATCACGACGGTGCCGCCGCCGGGCTTGTTGGCCAGCCCGTGCCGGACGGCGTTCTCGACCAGCGGCTGGAGCGCGAGGAACGGCAGCACGACCGGGAGCACCTCGGGAGCGATCTGCAGCTTGATGTTCAGCCGGTTGTTGAAGCGCGCCCGCTCCAACCGGATGTAACGCTCGATGTTGGTGAGCTCGTCGGACAGCGTCGTGTACTCGCCGGCCGAGCGAAAGGAGTAGCGGGTGAAGTCGGCGAACTCGAAGAGCAGCTCCCGGGCGCGCGGCGGATCGGTGCGGATGAACGACGCGATCGTGTTGAGCGAGTTGTAGACGAAGTGCGGCGAGATCTGCGCCCGCAGCGCCCGGACCTCCGCCCGGTTGAGTCGCGCGCGCGACTCGTCGAGCTCGGCGAGCTCGAGCTGGCTGGAGACGTAACGCGCGACCTCAGCGGCGGCCCGCAGCAGGACCGGACCAGCCGTATCCGTGGTGAGCACGGCCATCGTGCCGACGACCGCGCCCTCGGTCTCCAGCGGCACCACGACGATGGCACGGACCATGCAGTCCGGGTGGTCGCAGCGGATCGCCCGGTGCGAGAGGAGCTGCTGGCGGCCGGTGGAGATCACCTGGCTGGCGAGCGCCTCGACGTCGGGCAGGTGCTGGTCGGCCTCGCCGTCCCAGGCCAGGTTCTTACACTCCTTGTCGGTCATCGTCAGCGCGCAGGTGTCGAGCAGCTGGCGCAGGTACGGGAGCGCGAAGGACACCGATTTGGGAGACAGCCCCTCCCGCAACGACGGCGCGGCCAGCGCGACCGTGTGCAGTGTGGCGAAGGTGGCCCGCTCCAGCGGCGTGGCGAACGTGTTGCGCCGCTTGCGCCGGATCAACCACACGAACAACACGATCACGACGAGAGCTCCGGCAATGCCGAGCAGCACCGTGATGGAAATCGTCAGCTCGATCACTACGCCTACCTCACCAGCCTGGACAGGCGCCGATCAGCCAGCGGCTTGCCACCGGTCTGGCAACCGGGACAGTACTGGAACGACGTGCTGACGAAGGACACCTCCCGCACGGTGTCGCCGCAGACCGGACACGGCAGGCCGGTGCGGGCATGCACGCGAAGCCCGGCGCGTTTCTCCCCCTTGAGCTGCGCCGCGCCCTGGCCTACCGAGCGTTCGACGGCGTCGGTGAGCACGGAGCGCAGCGCGGCGTGCAGGTCGTCGACCTGCTCTGGCCGCAGCCGACCGGACACGGCGTACGGGGAGATCTTCGCGGTGTGCAGGATCTCGTCGCTGTAGGCGTTGCCGATCCCGGCGATGCTGTGCTGCTCGACGAGCAGCGTCTTGATCCGCTCCGTGCGCCCGGCGAAGAGCGCGGCGAGCTCGTCACGGGACAGCGTGAGCGCGTCGCGGCCGAGCCGGGCGATGCCGGGGACCTCCTGCGGATCGGATGCGAGATACACCGACAGTCGCTTCTGCGTACCGGCCTCGGTGAGGTCGAATCCCGGACCACCGACAGCGTCGAGGTGCACCCGCAGCTCGAGCGGCCCGCGACCCGGGGTAGGCGGCCTGACCGACGCCGTGTCGTGCCAGCGCAACCAACCGGCACGGGAGAGGTGCGCGATCAGGTGGAGCGGGTCGTCGGGCCGGTCCAGGAACTCGACGGCGACGAACTTGCCGTACCTCGCGGCACCGGTGAGGACACGTCCGACCAGCGCGGAGACGGGCGGGGCGGCGGTCTTGACCGCACTCATCGACGCCACGTCCACGCGCGCGACCGTCCGGTAGACGGCGTGTTCGCGCAGGTGCTGGACGAGCGCCTCGACCTCGGGAAGCTCGGGCACAACAACCTAGTTCACCGGCTGCAGGGGGCTGTCGGCGTGCCCGGGCGTGCCTTGGGTGCGGAGCCTGCGGATCACGATCCGCAGCTCCTCCTTCGACTTTCCCCCACCGCGCACCAGCCCGGTCCACCGCTCGGCCGGTAGGTCGTAACTGCCGGCCGTCTCGGCGACGACCGTCCACGGTCGGCCCAGCCACCAGCGCACCGGGAAGAACAGGACGATCAGGAGCGCGAGCACCCAGAGGAGCCACGGGATGTGCACCTGCGGCGGCGTCCACACGATGAGAATCAGCCAGAAGACGAACAGCGAGGACAGGATGAGCACCGCGGCACCCCGCCCACCGTCGACGTCGTGCTCGAAGTCCTCACCGGTGGCCGGCCGCGACCACTCGATGTTGCGGCGCACCGACCACTCGCGCCCGTCGACACCGATGACCGTCTTCGCCCGCATCGTCCCCACCGTCGTCAGGGGTCCGGTCGGACCCGTTCCCCGTCAACTTTCCCACAGGATGGCGTGCGCCGGTCAGCACCGAAGGGGGGAAGCGCTCAGCAGCGTCCCGCGCACCCCTTCTCCTCTTTCGCGTTAGTCGATAACATGTGTTAGTGGCTAACATTCAGGAGGTCACCATGCCTCGCCGTCCCGTCCTCGTCGCCGGCGCCGGTCCCACCGGGCTCGCCCTGGCTTGCGTCCTGCGCGCGCACCGCGTCGACGTGCGCGTACTCGATCGGGCCGCTGTCCCGGCGGTCACCTCCCGCGCCCTGGGCCTGCAGCCGCGCGGCGCCGAGGTCCTCGATCGGCTCGGCGCGCTCGACGACGTGGCGTCGCGGAGCCTGGCCGTGCATCAGATCGTCGTGCATGTAGTCGGCCGCGAGATCGGCCGGCTGGCGGTCGGCAAGTCGACCCGGTTGGTGCGTCGCCCCGGCCTGCTGGTGTCGCAGGCCGAGATCGAGGGCGAGCTGCGCCGTCGGCTCGGCGAGCTGGGCACCACGGTGGATTGGGGCCGCGCGGTCGCCGGGTTGGCGCCGGACGCCGAGGGTGTCACCGTGCGGCTCGACGGCGGTGAGCTCCTCGACGCCGGCTGGGTCGTGGGCTGCGACGGCGCGCACAGCCAGGTCCGCAAGGCGGCCGGCATCGGCTTCCCCGGCGTGCCGCTCGCCGAGCGCTTCCTGCTTGCCGACGTCCGCGCCGACCTCCCGTTGGCGCGCGACAGCGTAGCGGTGTGGCTCGACGGCGAGGACCTGGTCGCCGCGTTCCCGCTGCCCGGCACCGACCGGTGGCGGCTGATGGCACCGGACCCGAACCCGTCCGCCGAGCTGACCGAGGCCGCCGTCCTCGCACAACTCACCTCGCTGCTCACGCAGCGCTCGAGCCTGCCGGGCGCCGCCGTCGGGCAGGCACTGTGGACCTCGACGTTCCGGTTTCACCGGCGACTCGCCGAGACCTACCGCGGCGGCCGGGTGCTGCTCGCGGGCGACGCCGCGCACATCCACAGCCCATTCGGTGGTCAGGGTCTCAACACCGGGATCGGTGACGCCGAGAACCTCGGGTGGAAGCTCGCGCTCGTCTGGTCCGGCCGCGCCGCACCCGCTCTGCTCGACACCTACGAGGACGAGCGGCGGCCCGTGGCGGCGGAGGTGCTCGCCTCGACGAGCGAGCTGACGCGGGTGGTGCTGGGCGGCAGCGCGGCGGCCCGGCTGGTGCGCGACCATATGCTCGTGCCGCTGCTGAACCGGCCGCTCGTGCAGCGCCTGATCTGGGAGCGTTCCTCGCAGCTGCTGATCAGCTATCGCGGCGGTCCGCTGGCCGGGCGCAGCCTCCCGTGGTCGCGCCCGCGCCCCGGCGACCGCATTCCCGACCTACAGTGCTACCGCTCCGACGGAGCGTCGACGCGGCTGCATGCCGAGCTCGGGTCGGGCTGGGCGGTGGTCGCCGCGGAGCCCGCGCTGGGAAAGGCATGCACGGACGTCGCGGTCGAGTGGCTCGGTGCCGGTGCGGTGACGTTGCTGGCTCCGGTCTCCGGAGCCCGACGCGACGGGCTGCTCGTGCGGCCGGACGCGCACCTCGCGTGGCGGGGCACCGATCCCGAGGCCGTGCGCCGGTGGCTCGCGGGCGCGCTACACCGGGATCGCACCCCGGTGCGGACCAGCGCTGCGACCGGATGACCGCAGCGCCGAACCGCCGGGAGGCCAAGAAGGCCGCGACCCGGCGCAGCGTGCAGGAGCACGCGCTGCGGCTGTTCCTGGCACACGGCTACGACGCCACGACCGTGGAGCAGATCGCCACGGCCGCCGGGGTGTCCCACATGACCTTCTTCCGGCATTTCCCCACCAAGGAGTCGGTGGTCGACACCGACGACTACGACCCGATGCTCGCGGAGCTGATCCGCACCCGGCCCGCGACGGAGGACCCCGTGACGGCGATCCACCACGCCGCCACGACCGGGCTCGCCGCGATCCTGCCGGCGGACCGCGAGGCCCTGCTGATACGCAGCCGGCTGATCCTGGAGACACCCGCCTTGCGGGCGCGGCAAGCGGACAACGAGCACGCCACCCGCGTGCTGCTCGCCGACGCGCTGACCGCCCGCGCCGGTCTCGCGGCGCCGAGCTTCACCCTCGAAGTTCTCGCGGCGGCGTCGCTCGCGGCACTGACGACCGCCGTGACCACCTGGACCCGTCGCGGCGGCGACGCGGACCTGGTGGCACTGGTCAACGAGGCCTTCAGAGTGCTCCACGAGGCGCCCCGCTGAGCCTGTCCGCACCGGCCGGTCAGGAACGTTCCGGCCCTGGCCGGTGCGGAACGCGGCACTACCTTCGCACGCACGAACTCGATGAGACGCGTCCCGCGACTTCGCGAAGCCCTCGTCGAGGGCGGACAGAGGCGACATCGCGGGCGAGTATCTGGATCACGACTGGGCAGCGCAGGCCCGGTCCACCGCCTCCTCCGCGGTGGCGACGTGGTCGATCCCGGGCACTTCCGCACCGTCTGCCGCGACGATTCGCCAGCCACTCACCGAGACGACCGGCACGTCGCCGCGCCGCTTCGCCAACGCGAGTTCGCTCAACGTCCCCCAGGAACCGCCGACAACGATCACCGCGTCCGCACTCCACACTATGATGGCGTTCCGCGCCTCACCCATGTTCGTGATCAATGTGGCCGTCAGGTCGGGCGACGCACCCTCCCGCGTGTCGTTCGGCCGTACGCCGATGACGATGCCGTCTCGCGATCGGGCGCCGGCCGCCACGGCAGCCATGACTCCGGCGCCGCCCCCGCAGATCACGACTGCCCCGCGGTCGGCGAGGAGTTGCCCGACCCGGTACGCGACTGTTTCATCGGCGTCAGTCGCGCTGCGCGGTCCACAAACGGACACCTGGAACGTTGGCACGTCAATCCACTCCAGGTTCTGCGAACGTAAGCGAGGGCCGGGCGAAGCTGGACGCACCCCCGTTCTGGCTGCTGTTCGATCGGGGTCGCTGGGCCGATCAGGACACAGACACCCCGGGGGAGGTGCCGTTCGATCTTCGGAACTTCCACCTCTATCAGCTTGCCAAGACGCCCAGAATCTGATCTGGGCGTCCTTACCCTCAGTCGGCCAGGGTGGTGCCGGTACCGATGGGGCAGGACACGCCGGTGCCGCCGATTCCGCAGTAGCCGTTCGGGACCTTGGCCAGGTATTGCTGGTGGTAGTCCTCGGCGTAGTAGAACACGTCGAGTGGGGCGATCTCGGTGGTGATCTCGCCGTGGCGCGCGGACCGGAGGGCGTCGCCGTAGGTCTTGGCGGTGGACTCGGCGAGCTCGCGCTGCGCGTCGTCGGTGTAGTAGACCGCCGAGCGGTACTGGGTGCCGCGGTCGTTGCCCTGCCGCATGCCCTGGGTGGGGTCGTGACCCTCCCAGAAGACCTTCAGCAACGTCTCGTAGCTGACCTGCGCCGGGTCGTACACGACGAGCACGGCCTCGGTGTGGCCGGTGAGCCCGGAGCACGTCTCCTCGTAGGTGGGGTTCTCGGTGAACCCGCCCGCGTAGCCCACGGCCGTGGAGTACACGCCCGGGGTCTGCCAGAAGACGCGCTCGGCGCCCCAGAAGCAGCCCATCCCGAACACCGCGGTCTGCAGTCCCTCCGGGAACGGCGGCTGGATGCGGTGGCCGTTGACGTAGTGCTCGGTCGGTACCCGCAGTGGCGTCGGTCGACCAGGCAACGCGCGGTCAGCGGTGATCATCTGCGACTTGTCACGTCCGAACAGACCCATCGGTTCAGGCTACGCCAGCGCGGATGGCACCACTGGTCCGAAACGGACAACTCACACACCATCTCGTACCGACTCGCGCGCCACTAGGTACCGACTCGCGGGGTTACAGGGCGGTGGCGGAGGCGATGCCGCTGCGGGTGTCGGCAGCGGCGCGGAGTAGGGGGCCGGCGCCGCGGCCGACTGCGCACATCCGGCCTAGCTCCCAGGGTCCGGCGTCGAGGATCGCGTGCCCGCGGCGGCGTAGCTCGTCGAGTGTCGCCGCGCCGAGGCGAGACTCGACGACCAGACCTCCGGGTTCCCACCCGCGCGGTGCGAACGATGAGGGGAACGCCGTCGAGTGCCAGGCCGGGGCGTCGATCGCCGCCTGCAGGTCCAGCCCGCCGACGGTGTGCGCGAGCCAGAAGCACAGCTGCCACTGGTCCTGTTGGTCCCCGCCCGGGGTGCCGAATGCCAGGCGCGGCTCGCCGTCGCGCAGGCCGAGCGACGGGCTCAGCGTCGTGCGCGGGCGCCTGCCGGGCACCAGCGAGGACGCCAGCCCCTCCTCCAGCCAGAACATCTGCGCACGCGTGCCGAGGCAGAACCCGAGCGCGGGGATCGTCGGGGACGACTGCAGCCAGCCGCCGGACGGGGTGGCCGCGATCATGTTGCCCGCGGCGTCCACCACGTCGAGATGCACCGTGTCGCCGCGGACGGCGCCGGTGCGGCTGACGGTCGGCTCACCGCGAGTCACGGTGCCGGGGAAGCTCACCCCGTCGCCACGCTCCCCGCCGGGCCGGGCGGCGTAGGTGCCGATCCGGGGCTCGCGCCCGCCGGGGGCGCCGGGCCGCAGCTCCAGCGAGGCGGTGTCGCCGATCAGGGCGCGGCGGGCGGCGGAGTACCCGCGCGAGACCAGCGCGTCCAGCGGCGGCCCGGGATCGATGCTGTCCCCGTACCAGGCCTCCCGGTCGGCGAAGGCGAGCTTGGCGGCCTCCGCAGCCCGATGCACCGTCGCGGCCGTGGCCACGCTGCCGGTGTAGGACAGCTCGCCGTCGCGTAGGAGCTGCAGGATCTGCGCCAGCACCGGCCCCTGCGACCAGGCCGCGGGTTTGGCGACGGTCCAGCCGCCCCCGACCTCGACAGTCAGCGCGTCTTCGTAGGAGGCTGACCAGCCGGCCAGGTCCGCGCAGGTGAGCAGGCCCGCGTGGGCGGAGCCGGTCTCGTCGCGCACCGGCGTGCGGCAGAACACCTCGATCTCCTCGGCGACGAACCCGCGGTACCAGGCGTCGCGGGCGGCGTCGATCTGCCGCTCCCGACCCCCGCCCGCCGCCGCGGCGGCGTCAAGGAGCCGCTGCCACGTCGCGGCGAGCACGGGCAGCCGGTGGACGGTGGTCGGCACCCGCCCGTCGGGCATCCAGGTCGCGGCGGAGCTGGGCCAGTGTGCCCGGAAGTGGTCGGCGACGGCGGCGATCGTGGGCGGGATCCGCGGCCCCAACGGGAACCCACCGGCGGCGTAATCGAGCGCGGGACCCAGCGCTTCGGCCAGCGTCAGCGTGCCGTGATCACGCAGCATCGTGAGCCACCCGTCCCAGGCCCCGGGCACGGTCGCCGCGAGCAGACCGGTACCCGGCACGATCTCAAGACCCAACCCGCCGCGGAGATGGTCCACCGTCGCGGCCGCGGGGGCGACACCCTGCCCGCACAGCACCCGCGGCGCGGGATCGGCCGCGGTGACGAACACGGCCGGCACCTCTCCACCCGGCCCGCACATGTGCGGCTCGACGACCTGGAGCACGAACCCCGCCGCCACTGCGGCGTCGAAGGCGTTGCCACCGCGGGCGAGCACCGCCATCGCGGTGGACGTGCCGAGGTAGTGCGTGCTGGACGCGGCTCCGTGAGCGCCACGGTGCTCGTGCTTCGTCGGTGCCATCGCCCGAGTGTGGCCGATGCGTACCGACTCGGCCGCCAGTTCGTACCGACTCGCGCGCCAGTTCGTACCGACTCGCGCGCCAGTTCGTACCGACTCGCGGGGTGGGTGGGGTTAGCGGCGGCCTACGCCTATCCAGGAGATGCCGGCTCGGCGCAGGACGTCGGGGTCGAGCAGGTTGCGGGTGTCGACCACGATCCGCTGGCCCAGCACGCCGGCGAGCGCCGCCCAGTCCAGCGACCGGAACACGGGCCACTCGGTGAGCACCACCAGCGCCTCGGCGGCCTTGGCCGCGACCATCGGGTCGTCGACGACGGTGACCGCGTCGGTCATCCCGGGCACGGCGGCCGAGCAGCCCGGGTCGTAGGCGGTGAGCTCGGCACCCTCGACGCGCAGCAGCTGCGCCACGGCGAGCGCGGGCGAGTCGCGCAGGTCGTCGGTACCGGCCTTGAAGGTGAGCCCCAGCAGCCCGAGCCGCCGGCCCGCGAGGTCACCACCCACCGCGTCGCGGATCTTGTCGACCATCAGTGCGCGCTGTCGCTCGTTCGTCGCGATGCTTGCGCTCACCAGCGGCAGCTCGCGGCCAGCCGCCGCGGCCACCTGAACCAGCGCGTTCGTGTCCTTGGGCAGGCAGGACCCGCCCCAGCCGGGCCCGGGCCGCAGGAACGCCTGCCCGATCCGCCGGTCGTAGCCCATGCCCTCGGTGACGTCGCCCACATCGGCACCCAGCAGGTCGCAGAGCTCGGCGAGCGCGTTGACGTAGGACAGCTTCATCGCCAGGAAACAGTTGGCCGCGTACTTGACCATCTCGGCGCTCGCGGCGTCGGTGAGCACCGCCGGCGCGCCGAGCTTGGAGTACAGGGCCGCCACGCGCTCCGCGGCGTCCTGGGCGTCGCAGCCGACCACGATCCGGTCCGGGTGCAGGAAGTCGTGCACGGCGCTGCCCTCACGGAGGAACTCCGGGTTGCTCACCACCGCGACGTCGCGCCGATTCAGCAGCTTGAGCGTCGCCTCCGCCGTGCCGACCGGCACCGTCGACTTGTTGACGACCACACAGCCCGCCGGCAGCAGGTGTCGCACCTCGGCGGCGACGGCCCGGATCGCGGCGAGGTCGGCGGCGCCCCCCTCGCCCATCGGGGTGGGCACGCAGAGGAACACCACCTCGACCGGCTGGTGCTCCGGCCGGGCGATCGCCTCCCGCGCGCCCACCACGAACTCCAACCGGCCCGCCGCCTGGTTTTCGACCACGAGCTCGACCAGCCCGGGTTCGACGATGTCGACCTCGCCGCGGCGCAGCCGTTCGATCTTGGCCGCGTCGATGTCGGCGCACACCACGCGGTGCCCGAGCGAGGCCAGGCAGGCACCCGTCGTCAGGCCGACGTAGCCGGAACCGATCACCGCGATGCGTCGGGCGAACACGGGCGGACCTCCGTAAGCCCGGAGTGCTACGGGCCATGCTTCCCGGTGCAGGTGACCAGATGCTAACCGACCGGTGGACGAGACGGGAGGACTGCGTACTGACCACACACCGGGCTCTTGGGTGGTTGTTCCGAGCAGGGGCAGGTACCCGTGCCGGCAGGACATCACTGCGGTCACCATGCCCCCACGGACACCGCACGACGGAGTGGCTTCGGCGTTTGGTGCCGCAGCGCAGCGTCAGTCCCGCTCTCATTGCCGTCCGCTCCCCCACCGCCGACCAGCACGGCGGACACCGAATCACGTCCCCACCAGCGCCGAAGCCGGCACCTGAATGTTTACATGGTGGTATGGCACCCCGTGACACCTCCCAGCGCAACCTCGAGCACTGGAGCGAAGCCAAACGGACCGAGATGCAGGCCTTCTACACGATCGCCGCTGAGGACTACCGACCGCTCGCCGCCGCCCGCGACTGGGGCGCCGACCTGCGACTCCGGGCCACCGATGGCCACCTGAGACTGCTCGACGTGGGCTGCGGTAGCGGCAGGTTCCCGGCTGCACTGCTGGCAGCTGGGCTGCCCGCCGCAGTCAGGGACATCACCGTGGCGGTCGACCTGCTCGATCCCGCCGCGTTCAGCATCGTCGAAACCCGCGCCGCACTGGCCGCGCCGTTCAAGGTCGCCGCGGAGCACGAGGTAGCACTGCAGAACTTCGATGTGCAGGACCGCTACGACGTCGCGTGGGCCATCCACTCGCTGTATGCGCTGCCCCTGGCCGAGCTCCCCGACGGGGTGGCCCGGATGGTCGCCGCGCTGCGCTCCGGCGGGTTCGGTGCCGTCGCGCACGTCAGTGCCGAAAGTCACTACCTCAGGTTCTACGAGGCCTACCGGGCTACCTACTCCCCCAACGTGGCACCCTTCACCGAAGCCGACGAGGTCGCGGCAGCGTTGACCGCGGCCGGGGCGGACATCAGGGTGCAGCTGCTGCATTTCCGCACCGGCTCGGCGGATCGTACGGTGATCGAGAGCTTTTTGCAGCGCTGCGCGTTCGACGACTCGATATCGCTGGCTCAGATGGAGTCCGACGGACCGCTGGCGGAGTACCTGGGAGACTGTCGGACGCCCGACGGCAGCTATCACTTCGAGCACGAAGTGCACCTGATGACCTGGAGAGCACGGGAGAAATCCGCACCTGCCGACGGCCACAGCTCTCGATGACTACAGTGTGTCGGTCAAGGGCTGCACTATCTGTACCACCACACCGATGAAGACGCCGGGTGTTTCCCGTCCTTGCCCGGCGTCGTCTCGAGTTCGCACCGACCCTGGACGGGCTTCGCGGGCCCAGCAACGAGCGCTCCCGCGCGACGGCGTCCTCCAGCACTGCGACTCGGTTGGCCGGCCCGGCGATCCTGGCCCGGGCGTTCGGTGCCGCAGCGCCGGTCACACTCTCATTGCCGGACGCTCCAGCTGCGGTATCGACGCTCCCACCGCCTCGGCTGCGGCTTGGGCGGAGCTAAGCAGGGAACGCAACATAGGCTCCGGGAGCGTTCCGGCCCCCAGACCAGAGGAGACCACCAGGTCTGAGAGCGCCTCGCCCTGCTCACTGGTCACGTTCGCCGCCTGTGTGTCGCGGTACCGGAGCACGTCGCGTGCGGCGTATCCGTCTCCAGCTTTGATCACTTCTTCGGCGACTTGAGCGAGGACGCGGTCGGCCGCATCCGGATCGGCGGCACTGGCGAGCGTGGTCACGGTCAGTCCGAGCTGCGCCCGGAAGACCGCGTAACCGGCCATCGGCTCTCGTCTGACGAAGTGCCCGATCATCGCGGTGACGTCCCGGCTGGCCGACGTCTCGTCCGCGTTGATGCACATCACCTTCAAGCAGGAGGCGACCTGGAGTTCCCACGGTTGCTCCGGCGTGCTCTCGGCCAGTGCCGCGCGCGCCGCTGCTGGTGCCCCGTTCAGGCAGTGAGCCACGATCGTCACCTGTCGACCCTCCATGAGATGCAGTCCGACCCCTCGGTGAGCTTGCGCATGGACGATCGCGTCGTCCCAACGTCCAGCGAGGGTCAGGGCGCGGATTCCCTCCCCCAGAAGGTGCAGCCACACCCACTCGCACAATTTGTGGTGCTCGTGTCGCGTGCCGGTGAGGTCGGTCAGCGGCAGGATATGCCCGTCGACGACCAGGTCGGTGTTGGTCATGACGGCGCGGTACATCGACTTCAGCAGCCGCAGCGCCTGTTCGCCGTCGTCGGCACGGATCTGGAGCCGGGCAAGGTTGAGGAGGGGTTCGAGCATGCACCTGGCCTGGAGCACGGTGAGCGGGCGGTTGATGGTGCGGTAGATCTCGATGTGCTGCCAGCACAGATCGCGGGCCAGGCTCGCCGAGCCGCAGTCGCTGGCCACCAGCGCGGCTTTGTTCAGGGCGTGCGCCCCTTCGGCCAGACCGTCCGCGCCCTCTTGTCCCGCCGCGTGCGCGATGTCGGCGATCTCCGTGACGCGGTCCGGAAGAGAGGGACAGGCAGGCCGGGGCCGACCGAGGAGCGGGAAGCGGCGCGCGGCGGCCAGCGTCATGGGGTTCATGGTCAGCTCCGGGGTAGAAGGGCTGTGGTCGCTGCACGGGCGAGGATGCCCTGGCTGGCGGCCGACAGACCGAACCGGTTCCAGTGGAAGATCAGCACGTGGGTGAGGATCGCCCGGACCCCGCGGTCCAGGTGCCCTCGGGTAGCGGCGACACCGAGCCGGCGGCCGGCGGCCTGGAACGCGGCAAGCCAGGGCGCAGCGTGCGCGACCGGCCCACTGGAAGTGAACAGCTCGCTGGCGGCCAGGTCGGAGATCGACAAGAGAACGCGCACATTCTCTGTCAGCTGCCCGATCTGTGCGGTGGCGGCGTCGGCTGCTGGTACGCCGTGCAGGCGCAGCCGCCAGCAGGGGTGCTTGCGCAGGAACCACCATCCGGCTGACACTCCATCGGCCTGGAGTCGGTCCAGGCGCGGCCCGAGCTGCGCCGCACCCACCGCCTCGGCGGTGGACCAGTCGGGGAACTCGACACGCACCTGGTACCACTCGTGCTCTGCGCGTCGTTCCAACGCCGCGAGCCCCGCGGTCTGGTAGATCTGAAGGGCTTCGTCGAGGTCGGCCGGGTTCAGGGCGCTGTTCGCCGCAGTGGCTTCCAGGTCGGCGCCCGCAAGCACGGTGAGGACGTCAGCGGCAAGCTCGTACGGGGAAGTGGTGTTCAGATGATCAGCAGACATGAGTCCCATCCCGTGCGTGGCGGCGTGGTGTGCCGCGTGGTCTCCAGCGCCAGTGCTACCCCTGTGCCTCCGGTCAGCAGCCCACCCTCGTCTACCTGATCCCCGAGCGACCCTGAATGCCGGACCAGCCTGGCGGCCAGCGCGAGGAGCCTTCGGCCGATCGCGGGGTTCCGAGCGTCGCGGGCGGCCCGGTAGGCGGTCTGGTAAACCCCGGCGATGCCGTGGCACAGGCCCGGCTCGGTGATCCGACCGAGCTGCTTGTCGGTCAGGCTCGCGACCAGGGCGTCCTCTGCTACTTCTCTGCGACGGGGGTCGTCGGTGGCGATGGCGGCGAGCTGCTGGGCGCGGGCGATGCCGACCGTCCCGTAGCACCAGGATGGCCGACCGGGCCCAGGTTGGGCGGGATAGGCGGTACGCAGTTCCTCGCGGGTGATCCACTGTGGCCACCACGGTCCGTCCGTCGAGTCCTGCCGCCACCGGTCGAACCAGCCGGTCAGGACGGTGATCGCCTCCTCTTGGCCGTCAACCACGCAGCCGTGGGCGGTAGCGAGGGCGAGCAGGGCGAGCAGCCCGGCCGCGCCGTGCGCCATCCCGAAGTTCGCATGCCCGCCGGGGGTCGGCAGGATCTCGTCCGGGTCGTGCGCCACCCACCATCCCGGCAGCTCTACGCCGTCCTGGCTGCGTGGTTCGGCCAGAGTGACCACGTACCGCAGGATCCCGGCGAGGACGTCGCTTCCGGGACTGCGGCGCAACAGCAGCGCACCGATCCCGGTCAGCCCGTAGAAGAGGTCGAACTCGGCGAACGTGGCGGGATCGCCACGTTCGATCCTGCCTGCTGCGGCCGTCAGACGCCGACGGGCCAGACGCAGCACGTGCTGGTCCAGCGCAGCGGAGACCGCGCGGTACCGAGGATGTCTGTCTGACGCGGTGTGCAGCATGAAGGCGCGGTGTGCAGCATGAAGGCGATGGCGGGCGCCCCGTAGTACAGGCCGGCGTGCTCGGCGGCGTCGACCGGCCCAGCCGCCGCCCGCTGGATGTGGGACTGAGCGGTTTCCCAGCTCCCGGAGCCGGTCAAGGCTCGCTCGATATGCAGTAGCGCGGTGCCAGCCGTACCTCGGGCCAGGGACTGACCAGCCGCCTCTTCGGCGGTGAGTGTCACCACGCCGGTGTCAATGCCGGGGTTCACAGGGCACCGGCCAGGGCAAGGCGGCGCAGCGCGGCGGCACGTGCGAGTCGGCCGGTCTCCTTCTCGAACGTCGGATCGACGCCGACGGCACGCACGTGGTGCTCGTGCAGCAGTGTGCGAAGCACCGTGCCCGGATCGCGCTGCTGCGCGAGGGCGCGATGGTAGGCGGTCAGCACGGTGTCCCGGTCACCCCAGGCTGCGGCGACCGCCGCACCGCCCGGCAGGGCGCGGGCGGCTTGATACCCCGCGTCGGGGTCGGCCAGATCAAACGCGTTGTCGCGCAGCGTCCGGTCCAGCGGCCCGTGTTCCTGGCGAAGGCATCCGAGGAGCGTCCGGTACCCGGTCTCCGGGTCGGGCGCGAAGGAAGCGGCCAGGTGCGCCATCGACGCCGCAGCCAGTGCCTGGGCGGGAATCCCGGACGCCTGCGCCGTCGCGATCTGCGCGATGGCGGCTGCGGTATCGGCGGCGAACACCTGCTCGGCCGCAGCCAGCGCTGAGCCTTCGCCGTAGCGGGCGGGATGCTGCGGGTGGGAGGCAAGCGTGAGCTGGCAGGGAAGACCGCGCGCGTGCAGGTCGGCCGCAAAGGCGGCCAACCTGGCAGCGGTCGGCCCGTAGTGTTCGGCGCTGGTCAAGCGCAGGAACACGGCGAGGTGCTGATCGGTCTCGGGCCGGATCATGTCGCGGTGTCGCCGCACCCACCAAAGCCCGACCAGACCGTCGAGGTCATCGACGAACCTGGGCAGGTGAGCGGTGAGCATCTCGTCGAATCGCGCGGGGTTACCCACCAACTGTGCGTGCACCACAGCGGACTCACCAGGTCGAAGGACGGCACCCGGCGCCGCGGTTGCCGGCAGCGGCCGTGCGGGCGAGGTGATCGCGGTCAACGGGACCAGCAGCTCCGCCGGGCGCCCGATCCAGCGCTGGCCGCCGGGCGGGCCGTCCTCGTGCAGCTCGATCCGCCCGGCTCGCTCCACCTGCGTCCGCAACAAGGCGCGGTCCAGCCCCTGATCAAGGTCGAGAGGCAGGCGCAGCTCGCCGTGGCACAGCACAACCCGTGCCGGTACCCGCCACCGCTGCCGCCACGAATGCAGAGCGTCCTCTGCGCACTCGCCTCTCTGCTGGCCGGGAAAGTCGGTGGAGGTGAGGATCCAGCGGGCAGCGGCCAGCACGGTGCGCCGGTACCGAATGCGCGGTACATAGGGCAGGCTGCGGGCTGCACCGAGATCGAATCCTCTGAGTACCGCGCTGCGCGCGTCGGCGACCTCGGCGAGGAACCGGGCCAGCGGCGGGCTCTGGAAAGTGGTGTCCAGAGCGTGCGGAATCCGGGGGATCACCCGTCGGCCGGTGGAACGCTGAACCAGATACATCTGGTCGGCGTCAGCAGTGACCGCCAGGTCGTCCACACCGATCACACCGAGACCAGGATGCACCGGATCACCATGCTCCGACAGTGATACGACGTCCGGGAGCAACGGCGCGACGCGCACCACGTTCTCGTTGTGCGGTCGGCGCGGTGGAAACGACAGCTGCACCGCTACCACCTCGTCCTGCGCCGACTTCTCAGGCTCCGCGGTGTAGGTCGCGGCCAGCCGTGCCTGGTCGGCGTCATCGAGCAGGCGGGCAAACCGTCCGGCCATGCTGGTGGGGGTGCGCGGCGCGGCGGTGACCCGCAGCCCGAAATCACCTCGGTCGATCGCCTCGGTCGATGCGGCGTACACCGCGACACCGAGTTCGACACGCTGCGGTGGGACGATGTCGGCGTGCTCCCCGACGGTCAACGCCTCGATGTCGGCGTCGGTCAGCGTGATCTCCTCGGCCTCGCCGAGGGTGGCCTGTTGGATCAACGCCAAGAGGACGGTGTCACGCTCGGTCAGCATCCGCCAGGAAGGCCTGGCCCGCGGCGCACCGAGGTAGCCGCTGGGGTATCCCAGCCCGGAGTCGGCGACAAACTCCCGCACCGGCACCAGCGCACCGGGACCGAATCGGTCAAGAAACCGGCGGTGGTAGTCCAGCCAGGCCGCCGAGCCGAACGGCTGGGTGGTCACACGCAGCAGCACGCTCGCAGCGAGCGCGACCTCGGTCAGCACCCGCTCGGGGAGAGCGATCCTCGCGTCGAGCCGCATGTCGACGGCCAGCACGTGACCAGGGCCGGGGACGAGGGCGGTCATCCGCGCGACGACTGCCCTCCGGATCTCCGCGGCCTGCTCAACGTCGCTGGCGCTGTTGTGGCGGGCCAACCGGGCGCTGATCTCATCGAGTTCGCGCAGCAGCACGACGACGTCGGCCAGATCCTCTCCTCCGGCCGTACGTAGTGCGCTGATCAGATGGGCCAAGGCGTCGACGGTCGTCATCGCTGGCCGCAGGCTCGTAATCAGCAAGCCCCCGTCGACCAGGCCATGCAGCAGTACATAGATCTTGTCCGGAGAGGCTGACGCGAACCGGGCGGTCATCTGGGCGGCGAGCGCGTCGAACCGTATCGGCGAGCCAGCCGCGGCCAGTGCGAACTGCACCGGCCGGTTGAGCCGCACCGACGACTCCCGCAGCGGCCCTGGCGCGGAGGCACCCACTTCGGCCCGGCGGTGCACGATGACGCGGCCATCACGCACGATCCTTGCGCTGTCGGCCACCACCATCAGCCGCGGGCGCAGGCCAGAGTGCCGCTCAAGCCGGTCGATCAGCGTCGTGAGCCATTCGGCGTCCGCACACACCACAGCCCGGTGCTCGGCACCCACGTCGGCCATCGCGGGTCCAATGGCGATGACACCGACTCCGGCGAACATACCGAACGGGGTCGCGCGCCGCTGCCAGCGCAGCAGGTAGGACGCCACGGAGAGGATGGCACGGCGCAACTCCTTCACCGAGTGGGGCCCGGCACCATCGTCGAGGAGCTGGTCGATGCGCGCACCGAGGGCAAGACTGGCCAATCGCAATGCCTCGCGTATCTCCGAGCGCGCCCACACCTTCGCCAACCATGCCCGGCCTTCCTGCTCGACGGCGTCGGCATCGGACAGGTTCAGGTGCGTCGGCGGGTCGAGGTCGCCGGGGTCGGTGGTAGCACGAACCAGGACAAGGCCGGTGTGCTGGTAGCGCGTGGACACGGTTATGGTGATTCCATCTCCTCGCCCGGTCGGGAGCCGTTGCCGTCGGCACCTGAGGACTCGGGCACCGACGGCAGTCGGCTGGTTCAGAACGGGTCGTTGGAGCCGGTGCTGCACGCGCTGGTGCTGCAGGTGTTGCCCACGGCAACGTCATGTTCACAACCCGTAGTTGCCCGTCACTCTAAGTGGCCAGGAATGGGAGCACCCTCATCCGGTCCCGACATATCCGCTCGGTGGTTTCCTTAATCGTATCGACACCGTTCAGCCGGAGGATTCCGATAGCCATGTTCCTCAGCGTGGCCATGACCTGCGGCCCGCTTCCGGTATATGCCTGATGCGCATCCTCACCCCAGACGGTGTCGCGCACGTAGTGACTTTTATTCTCAATCCCCCAATGGTTTCGCACATACCGATCCAGATCGCCCGCAGTGGTGTCGGCAGCGTCCGTGCTGGCCACCACCCACGCGTGCTCCTTACTGATCCGCTCCCCGGCGAGATCGAAGACCTCGCGACGGACGCACCCCACCTGTCGTCCGTGCGGGAAGTCGACACCACGAGCGTCGGTGATCCAGGTCGACCAGCGACTCATCCGCCCGTGCCCACGTTCCTCCACAACATGATCCGGACTGTTCCGCAGAAGAGGAAGGCATTTACCGAACACGGACTCCAACAATTTCGGCTGATTTCCCTTCACGGTCATCACATAGTTGAAACCACGCCCGGCGACGAGATGCTCGGCCGTCTCGCGCTGGGTGTGCGCAGCGTCCATCGTCACCACCACCTGCGTCCCCGCCCTCCCCGGGACCCCGGCCAGCAACGCTTCTACCTGCGTGATCTCGTTCGTGCCGGCCGGAACCTGGGTCTGCGCGACGGTCACACCCACTCCATGGATCATCGCCGAGAACAACGTGAACTTCTCGTTCTCATCAGTCCAGGCACCGCGTAGCACCTTGCCGTCGATCGCGAGAATCATCATGCCGTCGGTGTCCCGGCACGCCCGCTCCCGTAACCACGCCCCCACCACCCGATCCAACTCGTCGGCGTCGATGTTCTCCAGTACACGCCGGATCGTGGGCTCACTCGGCCACCCGAACAAACGCCGGAAATAACACCACCTCGCCCCCAGCTTACGCAGCAACGACTGGGGAATATCCGCGACATGATCCCCAATCTGACGGAAGGTCGAAGCGCCGGACAACACCGCTACCAACGACGCAGCCAAGATGAACACCAGCGTGTACATCCGGCCTCGAGCGCCACGTCGATCCGTCACCTTCCCCAGGACCTCCAACAGACTGGTGATATCACACTCACACTCACCATCAGCCGCGTTGGACAACGACGAAAACGCATGGCACACTGACACTGGATGGCCTTCCGTTGAGCGAGATGTTGTATTCGGAACCTTCATCCTCCCAGACGGAAGGTCATCCCCAACATCACACCCACCCTCGAACAGACCGCTCGCCCAACGCGATCACAGAGGGTCAAGACCGACTACTTT
>Ga0136634_10000074_pt1 | contig 47982 bp, 43 predicted proteins | sample AntDrymUQ8332106_2_FD_104654 | JGI IMG/M metagenome (GOLD analysis project Ga0136634, IMG submission 104654) | Polar desert sand microbial communities from Dry Valleys, Antarctica - metaG UQ833 (21.06) | ecosystem: Environmental > Terrestrial > Soil > Desert | place: Antarctica: Dry Valley... | reverse complement strand
TGATAAATATTTATATCACAATTCCCAACCGTTTCAAACGGCGAATGTAAAAAAATTAGCACAAGCACAATAATTTGCTCATTTTCGGTCTTAACTATTGCCGAAAAAGGGTATTTCTGGTTTAATTTGCTCAGTTACAGACCTTTATAGCGGGAGAAGATCAATGAAAATCAAGCTGTTGTCAATTTTCTGCGTTTTGGCGTCGCTCGCGGCATGTGCTGACGCCCCACAAGAGAAAAAGATCAGGATCGGTTTCGCGATGGACACCGTCCGGGAAGAGCGCTGGCAGCGCGACAAAGATGCCTTCGAGGCGCACTGCAAAAAGCTGAACGTCGTTTGCCTAATCACCGTCGCCGACAATAAAGCGGACAAACAGGCCAACGACGTCGATAATCTTCTCACCAAAGGAATTGACGCTCTCGTGATCGCCCCGCACGACGCGACGCAGGCCGCTTCGATGGTCGACGCGGCGTACGACCGGCTGTACGAGTTCCTCCGCCCGGGCGTGCGCGAGAACGAGTGCGTCGGGCTGGTGAACAAGGTGCTGTACGACCTGGGTTCGGAGCACGTCGAGGGAGTCAACGCGATCTCGGGTGAGCGGTGCGCCCCGCACCCGCACGTCTACTCGGACCGGCTGCTGCGGCCGGGCGACCCGGCGTTCTTCGACATCCTGCACAGCTACATGGGATATCGCACTTGCTATTACAGGACATTCGCGATCGGCAGCGCATCCGTGGCGCAGCGCGACGCGTACACACGGTGCCGCGAGTACATGGACGAGGCGATCGCGCTGGTCAAGCCTGGCGCGACGACGGCTGACGTCGTCTCTGTCTGGCCCGCGGCCGAAGACTTCGGTTTCGTCAATGAGGAAGCGGCTTTCGCCCTGCAGTACGGACACGGGGTCGGGCTGTCGATCTGGGAGAAGCCGATCTTCAGCCGGCTGGTCTCCCTCGACCACCCCGAGGTCATCGAGGAGGGGATGGTCTTCGCGCTGGAGACCTATTGGCCGGCAGCCGACGGCTGGTCCGCTGCGCGCATCGAGGAGGAGCTGGTGGTGACCGCCGACGGCTGCGAGGTGATCACGAAGTTCCCGGCCGAGGATCTTCTCGTGGCCGGTCAGCGCTACTTCACGGTCGACGGGCCGCTCCCGACGACGCGGGAGGCACAGTCCCATCTGAATACGCGGGCGGGCCGCAACAGCCGCTCCGGGCCTGCCACGGACGCCGGCGTCAACGCGCCGACGGACCTCACGACGGGGACCCTGGTATGACACTTCCGCTCGAGGCGCACCGCTACGGCGAGCACGACATGGTCATGCCGCCGGGTGACCCGACATCGCACGACAGCGCCGACGTCCCGCTCGAGACCCGGCTGAAGCTGTACCGGATGCTGCAGACCCTGCGGCAGTTCGAGAAGCGCGCGTACGACCTGTTCATGCAGCAGCTGGTGAAGGGCACATCCCACCTGTCATTGGGGATGGAGGCGATCGCGGCCGGCTTCGGGACGGCGATGCGGCCCGACGACTACACCTTCGCGACCTACCGCGGGCACGCGCACACGCTCGCCCGCGGGGTGCCGATGGAGGGCGTCCTGGCCGAGCTGCTGGGCCGCGCCAACGGTCTGCTCGGCGGCAAGGGTGGGTCGATGCACCTGACCAGCGTCGAGCACGGCGTGATGGGCTCGTACGCGATCATCGGCGCCCACCTCACTATCGCCAACGGCGCAGCCTGGTCCGCGCAGTACCGCGAGAGCGGGCAGGTCGCCGTGTGCTTCTTCGGCGACGGGACGACCAACATCGGCGCCTTCCACGAGGCGCTGAACTACGCCGCGGTGTTCCGGCTCCCGGTCGTTTTCGTCTGCGAGAACAACTTGTACATGGAGTACACCGCGATCTCCGACATCACGGCGGTGGCCAGGCCGGCGGCGGACCGCGCGTCCGCGTACGGGTTGGAGCCGATCATGATCGACGGCAACGACGCCGACGCGTGCTACCTGGCGGCGGTGAGCGCGTTCGCGCACGCCCGTTCCGGCGCCGGGCCGGTGCTGTTGGAAGCGCTCACCTACCGCCACGGCGGTCACTCCCGTGCCGATCCCGGGAAGTACAAGCCGCCCGGCGAGCTCGAGGCGTGGCTCGGCTACGACCCGCTGACCATCTACCGCGGGCGGCTGGAGCGGTTGGGAGTCCCCACGGCCGAGATCCAGGCCGTCGACGACGAGGTCGCAGCTGCCGTGGACGAGGCGACTACGGCGGCCAAGAACGGGGCGATTCCGGACCCGGCAGCCGCGTACACCGACGTGTGGGCCGACGGAGGATCCTCGTGGCGCAACTGACCTATCGCGACGCGGTCGCGCGCGGCATCGCCCAGGAGATGGAGCGCGACGACCGCGTCGTGCTCATCGGCGAGGACGTGGCCGGTGCGGGCGGAGTATTCAAGACGACGGCGGGGCTGCTGGAGCGGTTCGGGCCTAAGCGCGTGATCGACACCCCGATCGCCGAGCAGGCGATCCTCGGTGCCGCGATGGGCGCTGCGATGACCGGGTTGCGGCCGGTCGCCGAGATCATGTTCTCCGACTTCTTCGCCGTCTGCTGGGACCTGGTCGTCAACCAGATGGCCAAGGCGCGCTACATGACGAACGGTCAGGTGACGTTGCCGCTGGTCATCAAGAGCGGCAACGGCGGCGGCCTGCGCTTCGGCGCTCAGCACTCCCAGTCGATCGAGAACTGGGCGATGGCAGTGCCTGGCCTCAAGGTCGTCACCCCCTCGACGCCACTCGATGTCGTCGGCCTGATGGCTGCGGCCGTACGGTGCGACGACCCGGTCCTCTTCTTCGAGCACAAGGGGCTCTACTCCAGCAAGGGCGAGGTGCCGGACGGCCCGATCGAGGACGAGCTCGGGACCGCCAAGATCCTCCGCCCGGGCGCGGACGCGACGGTGCTCGCGCTGGGGCTCATGGTCCCGCGAGCGCTCGCGGCGGCCGAGGAGCTGGCCGGCCGAGGGATCGACTGCGAGGTGATCGACGTCCGCTCGCTCGTCCCGCTGGACACCAAGGCGATCCTCGAGTCGGTGGGGCGTACGGGCCGGTTGTTCACCGTCGAGGAGAACCCGCGGCTGCTGGGGTGGGGTGCCGAGATCGCGTCGATCGTGAGCGAGGAGGCGTTCTGGGATCTCGACGGTCCCGTCGTGCGCATCACCACGCCGCACATCCCGTTGCCGTCGGCTGACTCGCTCGAGGACCTGATGCTCCCGTCCGCCGAGCGGATCCAGACCGAGGTCGAGAAGGCGATGCAGGCGTGAGCGCAGGGGTTTCGTCGTCGCCGACTCGGCAGTGGCGGCATCGGGACAGCCCGCGCGTACGGCGGCTCGCGCGCGAAGCGGGGATCGATCTCGCGCGCCTCCAACCGACCGGTCGGCACGGCCGGGCCACCGCCGCGGACCTGGCCGCGGCCCAAGAGGACGAGCCCACGTCGAGCTCTCCCTCCGGGTCGCCCGTGTCGCCGCCAGCTGCGTCGAGACCGTCGCCGGTGCGGCTCACGAGCGCCGTCGAGGTCGACCTCACTGACGTCGTCAAGGCATGCGCGGCAGCAGGCGCCGAGATCAGCCCACTGGCGTTCGTGGCCGAGGCGGCGGTGAATGCGCTGGCGCGTCACCATGATCTCTTCTCCTCCGGGGGCGACGAAGCAAGCGCGGCATCGCCGGCAGCGGTCCACCTCGGCGTCGTCTCCTACACCGGCGAGGGCTCGACGGTCTCGCTCCTCCGGGACGCGCAGGACCTGACCATCGCCGGGCTGGCGCGCCGGATAGCAGGCGAGACTCGGACTGCCGCAGCCGGATCGGAAGGAGCGGACCTGTCCGGCGTGACGCTGGCAGTCACCAGCGCCGCCGAGCTCGGCGCGCTGTTCGACACGCCGGCGCTTCCCGGCGTGAACGCCCCCGTTCTCGGCCTGGGCGCCGTGGTCCGGCGACCTGTCGTCGTGGTCGACGCGGCGGGCGAGGAGCGGATCGCGCTGCGCTCGATGGCGTACCTCGTCCTCGCGTACGACCACCGACGCGGTGACGGCGGGGAGGCGGCGCGCTACCTTGCGACGGTCAAGAATCGCCTGCAGCGCTGGGACGAAGCCGCGCCCGAAGCCGTACCACAGGGAGCATGACCATGACCGTCACCGCGTCAGCTGCAAGAGAGTCAGCCGTCGTCGAGGCAGTGCCGAAGGGGCTCTGGATCGGCGGCGACAGCGACGCTGCGGGCCGTGGCGTCATCGCGGTCGAGGACCCCTCGACGGGCGAGACACTCGCCGAGGTGGCGGACGCTTCGGTCGAGGACGGCCGAGACGCGCTGAGTGCCGCGGTCGCCGCCCAGGAGGCATGGGCCGCGACCGCGCCTCGGGAACGCGGGGAGATCCTGCGCCGCGCCTTCGAGGCGATGACCGCCCGCGCCAATGACCTGGCGTTGCTGATGACGCTGGAGATGGGCAAGCCGCTGGCGGAGTCGCGCGGCGAGGTGGCGTACGCAGCAGAGTTCTTCCGGTGGTTCAGCGAGGAGGCCGTCCGTATCGCGGGCCAATGGTCGACGTCGCCGGACGGCAAGACCCGGCTCATGACGATGAAGCGCCCGGTAGGCCCGACGCTGATGATCACACCGTGGAACTTCCCGCTCGCCATGGGCACCCGCAAGATCGGGCCGGCCGTCGCTGCCGGCTGCACGATGGTGGTGAAGCCTGCGTCGCAGACACCGCTGTCCATGTACGCGCTGGCGTCGATCATGCGTGAGGCGGGCCTGCCCGACGGGGTCCTCAACGTGATCACGACCAGCTCCAGCGGAGCAGTCATGGAGCCGCTGATCCGCGACCCGCGGCTGCGCAAGCTGACGTTCACCGGGTCGACCGCGATCGGCAAGAGGCTCGTCGAGCAGTCGGCGGAGCAGCTGCTCAGGGTGTCGATGGAGCTCGGCGGCAACGCGCCGTTCCTGGTCATGGCCGACGCCGACCTGGATGCTGCGGTCGACGGCGCGATGGCGGCGAAGATGCGCAACATGGGCGAGGCCTGCACCGCTGCCAACCGCTTCCTCGTGCACGAGAGCGTCGCCGCTGACTTCTCGTCGCGCCTTACCGAGCGGATGGCTGCGTTGCACGTCGGACGGGGCACCGAGGACGGCGTCGACGTCGGCCCGCTCATCGACGAGGTGTCGCGCGACAAGGTGGCGGAGCTCGTCCAAGGCGCCGTCGCCGGCGGCGCGCGGGTCCTCACAGGCGCGAAGTCCGTCGGCACGAGGGGCTGGTTCTTCGCACCGACGGTGCTCGCCGACGTGCCGCCGGACGCGGACCTCCTGGTCGAGGAGATCTTCGGCCCGGTGGCCCCGGTCACGACCTTCGCCACCCTGGACGAGGCGATCGACGGTGCCAACGACACGGAGTACGGCCTGGTGGCGTACGCCTTCACCCGCGACCTGACCACCGCGCTGGCGCTGTCCGAGCGCCTCGACACCGGAATGGTCGGCATCAACCAGGGCATCGTGTCCAACCCTGCTGCGCCCTTCGGCGGCGTGAAGCACTCCGGCTTCGGCCGCGAGGGCGGTCGCGAAGGCATCGAGGAGTACCTCGAGACCCGGTACGTCGGGATCCGCCCCGCCTGAGCGCGCCTCGCCACGCTCCCGCCCCCTGCCGCACATGACCACGTATCGGGGGCGTCGTGTGCTCTTACGTGGCGTCGACGCCACGTAAGACCACTACTCGCCACGTATCACAAAGCACGCCCGGTGGCGGCGGAGTCGGGTTGGCTCCGGTCAGCCGCTGCTGCCGTCCATCACCTGCGTGACGACATGCTCGGCGACAGCGAGGCTGCTGGTCCAGGCTGGGGAGACCGCGTTGAGCAGGTGGGTCGAGTGCTCGTCGTGGCGTACGACGAAGTCCATCTCCAGCCGGCCCGTCGGCAGGTGGAGCAGCTGCGCTCGTACGCCGGGTAGGCCGCGGGTGGTGAAGTCCTCAGGTCGGATGCTGGGCACGAGCCGCGCGGCCTCCGCGACGAGATGTCGCCGGGACAGCTTGGGAAGCTCCGCTCGCAGCAACGCCGGGACGTCGTGGTGGGAGCTCCGCAAGAACCGCGGATAGCGCCGAAGGACGTCGGCGATCTCGCACCCGGATGCTCCGGCAAGGCCGCCGTAGCTCTCCCGCCACAGCGCGGGGATCGCGGTCGGCCCGATCTTCACGCGACCGTCGACCGTGACCGAGACATGCACGCCGAGGAACGGGTTGCGCGGGTCGGGCACCGGATACACGTGCCGTCGCAGGCGATTCGACGGCCAGGTGGCGTGCCAGTACAACCCCTTGAACGGCAGTACGGCGTAGTCGTCGCACAGCCCGAACCAGCGAGCCACGCGGTCGGCCTGCAGCCCTGCTGCGTTGACGACGTGCCCGACATGGAGGCTCTCCGTACGGGTGACCACAACGCCAGGGCTCGCTGAGACCACTTCGGCGCCGAGCCGCATCTCGCCGCCGCGCCGGCGCACCCGCCCCGCGAGGGCTTCGAGCACGGCGCTCGGTGCGGCGCTCGACGTGCTCGGTGACCACAGCGCCCGGTCCACGGTGCGGGCGAGTGGCTCCAGCGCTCGCACCTGGTGTGCGTCGATCAACTCGACCGGGACACCGTTGGCCTGCGCACGTACGCGCAGCGTGTCGAGCGCGGGCCAGTCATCGTGATGTTGCGCGACGACGAGCTTGCCGCAGCGGCGTACGGCCACGCCGTGCTCGTCGCAGAAGTCGTGCAGGAGCAAGTTGCCGCGGCGGGTCAGCCGCGCCTTGAGCGAGTCAGGGCTGTAGTAGAAGCCGGCGTGGATCACGCCGGAGTTGCGGCCGGAGGCATGCGCGCCGAGCCGCTCCTCCTTGTCGAGCACGACGACCGTACGGCCGGGGGTGGCCGCGAGCAGCGCATCGGCGATGGCTATCCCGACGATGCCGCCGCCGATGACGACGACGTCGGCGGTCGTGGTCATCGCGCCATCGTGTCAGCCCACTGCGTGAGCGGACCTTCTCAGAGCCCTGACCGCAGGACGCCGTCGGCGATCGTGCGCGCGACCCAGTCCTCCACCTCGTCGTCGCTCCAGCCACGCTCGTGCGACAGCAGGTCCCACAGCTCGATGCTGACGAGAGCCCAGATGACATCTCGGGCCTGCTCGACTGACAAGCCCGGCCGGAGCCCGCCAAGATCCGCGACGCGTTGTGCGGCCATGCCGGTGCCGACGAGCCGTTCGGCGTTGGTGGTCGCGATGTGCGCCTGCAGCGCCGGGTCGCCGCCGTGCGCACCGGCGAGAATGACGCGCATGAGCGGGCCGACCCTGCCGATGAGCATGCGCCCGAGGTGGACGTACATCGCCAGGAACCGTCGCGGGTTCGTCTCCTGGTACGTCGCGATCACCTCGGGTCGCTGCGCGAACGGGATCTCCAGGTCGTCGCCGACGACATGGACGTCGTAGACCTTCTTGAGCAGGGCGGGCTTGCTGCCGAAGGCGGTGTAGACGGTTTGGGTCGACACCCCGGCGGCAGCGGCGATGGCAGCCATCGTCGTCGCCGGGTAGCCGCGGTCGATGAACAGGTCGTACGCCGCCGCCAGGATCCGCCGGCGCGTCTCGACGGCCTGCTCGTCGCGCAAGGAGCTGACGTACGGTCGCGTGATATTCATTTGACACCCGCTCATATCGATTTAGTCTGACTCCAACGACAGTAGCGGACGGCGCGCGACCAGTCCCGACACGAGCAAACCTGACCGGAGATCACGATGTCCACGTTCCTCTTCGCCACCATCCCGGTGGCCGCCCACACCAGCAACCCGCTGCCCATCGCCGCGAGACTCGTAGAGCGCGGTCACAATGTGCTCTGGTACGTCGGGTCGGCGTACCACGACCGGATCGCGGCCGTCGGCGCGCAGCCCCTGCCGTACGTCGACGCTGCCGACTTCGGCGGGCATGACATCTTCGAGTACTTCCCTCAGTTCACTGGACTTTCTCCACTGAAGACGATCTCGCGCGCCTTCGCGGACGTGTTCGTGGGCGAGGCGCCGGCACGCGTACGCGATCTGCGCCGGATCCTCGCCGAGCACTCGGTCGACGCGATGCTCTCGGACGGGCTCATGTACGGCGTCGGCATGGCCGGTGAGCTGGAGGGCGTGCCGTGGGCGACGTTCGGCGACGGGCCGCTGCCCTTCGAGGAGCCGGACACGCCGCCGTTCGGTCCTGGCCTGCTGCCGATGCGGGGTCCGGTGGGTCGGCTGCGCAATCGCCTCCTGTCGGTGGTCGCCGCCCGCGTCGTCTTCCGCGACGCGCAGCGCGTCTACGACCGTGCGCGCGCTGACCTCGGCCTGCCGCGGGACAGCCGCGCGGTGGCCGGCGCGACCGGATGGCCGTACCTGCATCTGCAGGCGTCGACGCCTGCCTTCGAGTACCCGCACCGCAACCTGCCTGGCCATGTGCATTGGGTCGGGGCACTGCGACCGGATGCGCCAAAGGACTGGGTGCCGCCGGTGTGGTGGGGCGAGGTCACCGGCTCGACCCGGCCCGTCGTCCACCTCACCCAGGGCAGCCTGCGACCGGACCTCACCGAGCTGATCATCCCGTCGTTGCAGGCACTTGCCGACGAGGAGGTCCTGGTCGTCGTCACGACCGGTGGCGCCTCCGCGGACCAGGTCGAGGCGGCGTACGGCGGGCCGCTCCCGACCAACGCCCGCGTCACGAAGTTCATCCCATACGACACGCTCCTCGCGCACACTGCCCTGTTCCTGACCAACGGCGGCTACTCCGGCGTCACGCTCGCGCTGGCGCACGGTGTCCCGATCGTGCAGGCGGGCACCACCGAGGAGAAGGCGGAGATCGCCGCGCGCATCGAGTGGACTGGCGTCGGCCTGCGACTGGGTCCGATCAAGCCACGCCCCGATGCCGTACGCGAGGCAGTGCGGCGGGTGCTGACCGAGCCGTCGTTCCGGGCCGCGGCCGAGAATGTCCATGCGGAGATGGCTGATCACGATGCGGGGGTCGAAGCCGCGGTCCTGATGGAGCGGCTCGCCGCGATCCGCCGCCCCGTCCCGCGGGACACGTCACTGGCGGACTTCGCCGCCTGAGGTTGGAAAACGGTCCGGCGCAGCGTTGTGGGCGTCGTGGCACGCCGGCATCATGCGGACGATGGATGCGACATCGCGAAGCGGACGAGTTTCCGGCTGCATCGCGACGACATCGGCCATCGGGCGCATCGCGGCGACCGCCTCGCTCCGGCTGTGCACGCCGAGGCGTGCGTAGATGTCCTGCAGATGCGTCCGGACCGTTTTCGCACTGATCCCCAGTGCACGGGCGAGCTGCGCGTTCGAGTAGCCGTCGGCGACGAAGGACAGCAGCTGCCGCTGGCGAGCCGTCAGGGGAACACCCCCGCGGCTCATGACGTCACGCACGTGCAGGTAGGCGACCAGATGCGGGCGAAGGAGCGCGCCCAAGGCGCGTTCCGCATCGTCGAAATCTCGCCCGGTGAATCGGATGAAGATCACGCGCCGCGAGTGACCGTGCGGCCCCCGCAGCGGGATGAAGAGGTCCCGGTCCTGCATCGGAGCGCCGATCGCACGTCGCTCGACGCACATCGCGCTGCCCTGCCACTCGCGCAGGCTGCAGTGCTCTTCGATCGTCCAGACCGACTGCCAGTCGCCCGTGCGGTCCGGGTAGCTGCAGGGCGCAGACCAGAAGTGGTCGAGGAACACCTCCAGCGCCGGGTCGGGAGGCCGGATGTCGGCATCGCGTAAGACGTAGTCGGGCGCGAGAGAGCTCGCAAACGCCAGCCGGGATCGCCGCCGCGGCGCATAGTCGTTGAAGGCGACGCCGTCGCACGCCACGAGCTCATTGAGCAACGCCAGAACGTCGTGATCGACGCTCGGCATCGCGCCGATCGGCTGGTGCCGTGGCGGCTCGGTCAAGAGGTGCATGAGGTCGCGCAGCGCGACGGCACTGATCTGGGTGCGCGCCATGCACCCTCCCGTCGGTCGGCCGGCCGCTTCGAGGATCGGCCAGAGCGTACGACAGGCGTCGTCCCACCGCGGCCGAACCCGGCCATCTCCGGTTAGCTGACGGTTAGCTGACGGTTAGCTGGAGATCACTCGATGCCGAGCTTGGCTGCCAGCAGCGCAGCCTGCGTACGGTCGGAGACGCCGAGCTTGGACAGGATCGAGCTGACGTGGGTCTTGACCGTCTTCTCGCTCAGGAACAGCACCCGGGCGATCTCGCGGTTGGACCGCCCGCGGGCGATCTCAACCAAGACGTCGCGCTCGCGCGGCGTGAGTTGAGACAAGCGGTCCGGAGTCGCACCCGCGGCCAGCAGGGCGGCCGTGACCTCCGGCTGCAGCAGGACCTGCCCGTGGTGCACCGAGCGGATGCCGTGCGCCAGCGCCGCGGGGTCGACGTCCTTGTCCAGCATCCCGACCGCACCGGCCCGAAGCGCCGACACGACCGAGCTCGGCTCGGTGTACGACGTGAGCACGAGCACACGTGCCGGGTCACGCCGTGCGGCGAGCTCGCGAAGCACGGTCAACCCGTCCGTGCCAGGCATCTTCAGGTCCAAGAGCACGACGTCCGGCGCGATGGTGGCGATCAGCTCCAGCGCCGCCGTGCCGTCCGCAGCCTCACCGACCACGTCGAGATCCGGTTGCACCTCGAGGAACGCCCTGAGCCCCTCACGTACGACCTGGTGGTCGTCGACCAGCAGCACGCGGATCGACGCCTGCGCGCGCGTCACCGGACCGGCACCTCCAGCCGTACGAGCGAACCACGGCCGGGCGTCGCCGTCACGTCGAGCCGGCCGCGCAACCGGTCGGCCCGCTCGCGCATGGACACCAGCCCGAGCCGGACGTCGGCGCCATGCTCGGCCGCCACCGGGTCGAAGCCTCGACCGTCGTCGCGCACTTCGAGCGTCACGCGGTCGCCGTCGCGCCGAAGGTCGACCTCGATCCGGCATGCGGCGGCGTGCCGTACCGCGTTGTGCACTGCCTCCTGTGCGATGCGGTAGACCCCGTCCTCGAGATCCGCCGGCAACGCTCCCACGCCAGCAGTGACGAGCTCGATCGGCACCGCATGGGTACGCCGAAGGGTTTCGACGTGGGCACAAAGTGCTGCAACGAGGCCATCCTCGCTCAGTGCGGGTGGTCGGAGCTCGGTGAGGACAGCCCGCAGCTCTGCCGCTGCCTCTCGGGCGAGTTGCTGCACTCGGGAGAGGTCGTGCGCGGCGGCGTCAGGGTCCTCGCGCAGCCGCGTCGCGGCCGCGTCCGCGGTGAGACGCAGGCTGAAGAGCTTCTGCGACACGGCGTCGTGGAGGTCGCGGGCGAGCCGCGTCCGCTCCTCGACGAGGGCGAGCTCCCGGCTGCGCTCGTTGAGCCGTGCATTCTCGAGCGCGATCGCAGCGTGCGCCGCGAGCAGCCGCAACAGGGCCTCGTCGTCGTCGGTGAATCCGCCGCCAACCGTCTTGTTCGCGAGGTAGATCGCACCCAGTGTCCGCTCGCCCTCGACGATCGGCATGCCGAGGAAGTCCTTGAGCACCGGATGTGCCGACGGCCAGCCCTCGAAGTCCGGGTGCACGCGAATGTCCGGCAGCCGCTGCGGTTCCGCTTGCCGCAGCATCACGCCGAGCAGGCCGTGAGTCCTTGGCAGTGGGCCGATCCGCTCCCACAGCTCGTCGCTCACGCCGGCGGCGTAGAACTCCGCGAACGATCCAGAATCGTCCGGGATGCCCAGCGCGCCGTACGCCGCGCCGATCAGCTCCGTCGCCGCGGTGACCACCATCTGCAGGACGTCATGAACCGACCGCTGCTGCGTGATCGCGACGACTGCGCGGGACAGCGACTGGAGCTCGGCCCGGCACATGTCCGCCACCTGCTCGACGCTATCCCACGTCGCCCGCGCACGGGATCGGCGAAAGGACCTAGGTCGAAGGGACCAGGCCGACGTCGTCTCGAGCCCGATTCGCTGCAGCTGTTGGGTTTCTAGCGTGGAGAAACGTGCAGCACACCCGGCGGGATCGACGCCCATCACATCCTCGAGGAGCAACAATGACCGTCGCCATCGTCACCGGCGCGTCGCGCGGCTTAGGCCTCGCGCTGGCTCTCGGCCTCGCCGAGAACGGGTATCGCCTCGTCATCGACGCGCGAGACGCCACGACGCTCGACCGCGCGCAGGCTGAGATATCCCAACGGGCAGAGGTCATCGCGATTGTGGGCGACATCACCGACCCAGCGCACCGCCTGGCGCTGGTGCAGGCCTCGGACACGCTCGGTGGTCTGGATCTGCTCGTCAACAACGCAGGCATCCTCGGGCCGAGCCCGCTTCCCCCGCTCGCCCGGCTCGCTCTCGTCGACTATCGACGGGTGCTCGAGGTCGGCGTCGTCGCACCCCTCGCCCTGAGCCAGCTCGCCCTTCCCCGGCTGCGCGCCCGTCACGGCGCGGTCGTCAACGTGACCAGCGACGCAGCCGTCGAGGCGTACGAGGGGTGGGGCGGCTACGGCTCGGCCAAGGCAGCACTGGAGCAACTCTCGCACGTGCTCGCCGCCGAGGAGCGCGACGTCCGTGTCTGGTGGGTCGACCCCGGTGACCTGCGCACCCGGATGCACCAGCAAGCGTTCCCGGGCGAGGACATCAGCGACCGGCCGCTGCCCGAGACGGTGGTGCCCGGCTTCCGGCGACTGCTGGCGGAGCGGCCCCCGAGCGGACGGTTCCGCGCCGCCGACCTGCTCGCTCCGGTGTCGGCATGAGCTCCGCACGAGCGGACGAGCTCACCCCTTCCGCCGCGGTCCCGTTGACCACGTATCGGTGGCGGCGGGGTGCGATACGTGGCGTCGATGCCACGCAAGAGCACCACACGCCGCGTAGGAGCCCGGCCAGCATGGTGGCGGCGAGCCCGTCGTTCGACTTCCGCCTGCCGCCCGATCTCGAGGCACGCGAGCCGATCGAGGCGCGGGGCGGGGCGCGTGACGCCGTACGCCTCCTCGTCGCGCGTCGAGACGACGAGACGTTGAGCCATCACGCCTTCGGCGAGTTGCCGGAGTTGTTGCGGCCCGGCGACGCGCTGGTGGTCAACATCTCCGGGACGCTCCCGGCCGCCGTCGACCTCGACGACGGACTCGCCGTGCATTTCTCGACCCCGCTCGAGCCGTCGCCGCTCGCCGGGCTCGTCGACGGCCGGCCGCCAGGTGCGCGCCCGCCCGATGCTCGTTCGCCCGGTGCCCGCGCGCCGAGTACCGGTTCGTCAGGTCCCTGGCTCGTCGAGCTGCGTCGCGGAGGCGAGCGCCACGGAGAGGACTTCACCGGACGTGTCCTGGCTCTGCCGGGAGGCCATCAGCTCGTTCTGCACGGACGCTCTGCCGGCGACCGTCTCTGGCGGGCCGATGTGCGTGGCGCCGACGGTGCGCTCGTCGAGATCGAGGGCTTCCTCGAGTCATACGGACACCCGATCCGCTACGCCTATGTCGACCGGCCCTGGCCGCTTGCGGCCTACCAGACAGTCTTCGCCACCGAGCCGGGAAGCGCGGAGATGCCGAGCGCCGGACGGCCGTTCACGACCGGGATCGTCACCCGGCTCGTGGCGCGCGGTGTGACGATCCTGCCGGTCACGTTGCACACCGGCGTCGCTTCGCCCGAGGCGGACGAGCCGCCGTACTCCGAACGATTCCGCGTGCCCGAGTCGACCGCCCGAGTGCTCACGGCCGTGCGCGCGGGAGGTGGGCGCGTCGTCGCGGTGGGGACGACAGTCGTACGCGCGCTGGAGTCCGCGGTCGACCGTCGGGGGCGACTGCAGGCGGCGAGCGGCTGGACCGATCTGGTCATCACGCCCGATCGGGGTGTTCGCGTCGTCGACGGCCTGCTGTCGGGGTTTCACGAGCCGCGCGCAACGCACCTGGCGATGCTCGAGGCCGTCGCGGGGTCAGAGTTGGTGGCCCGGAGCTACACCGAGGCGGTGCGGTCCGGCTATCGCTGGCACGAGTTCGGCGACGTCAACCTGTACGTCTGAACGCCACCAGTGCAGGCGCGGCGCGCCGCGGGCGTCGACCGCGAGCCCTGGGGTGGCCCGCCTGCGGAAGCGGTGGCGGCGTGTGTCGGTGGTGTCGTGGGTGGAGGCGATACGCGGTGAGTGGTGCCTTCACATGGCGTCGACGCCATGTAAAGGCACACGTGGCCACGGATACGTGGTCATCGACCGAGCCGAAGCGGGGCCGCGTACGGCATGTCGCGGGCGTTCCGGCGCGTTCTGCCCTTGACGGCGGGCCGAGGAGAATGGACCGTACGGAGGGTGACAAACCATCGCATTCCTAACCTGTACGTGGCTCTAGGACTCTCCGGACTGGCGCTCGCTGTCGCCGCGTTACCCCTTGCGGCCGGCGCGAAGGTCCCGGAGATCGTCGCGGAGCCTGAGGCCACGCCGACGCTGCAGTTGCGCATCCAGGAGCACATGGCGGGTCTCGACCACCCGTGGGACATCGCGTTCACGCCGGACAGCACGATGCTCGTCACCGAGCGGGACGCCGAGCGGATCACCGCGCGCTTGTCCGGCGGCGCGGAGGAGGTGCTGGTCGAGGCTCCCGACGGCATGTGGCACAGCGGTGAGACCGGCTTGATGGGCATCGCGGTCGACCCGGACTTCGCCGCCAACCGGAAGTTCTACACCTGCCACGGCTCCGACGAGGACGCCGAGATCGACATCCGCGTCGTCAAGTGGGAGGTCAACGAGGCCTTCACCGAGGCGACCCAGGTGGAGCCGGTCGTGACCGGGATGCCCGTCTCGACCGGGCGCCACGGGGGCTGCCGGCTGCGGTTCGCACCGTCCGGGGCGCTGTTCATCGGCACAGGAGACGCCGCCGAGGGCACGAACCCGCAGGACCTCTCGTCGTTGGGTGGAAAGGTCCTCCGAGTCGACCCGGACACCGGTGGGCCGTGGCCTGGCAACCCGTACCAGAACTCCTCCGACGAGGACAAGCAGCTGATCTACACGTACGGGCATCGCAACGTCCAGGGTCTGGCCTATCGGGACACCACGGGCACGGTCAAGGGCATGTGGTCGGTCGAGCACGGCCCGGACCGCGACGACGAGGTCAACCAGCTCGAGAAGGGCGGCAACGCCGGCTGGAACCCGGTGCCGGGCTACAACGAGTCGGTGCCGATGACCGACCTTTCGCTCGGGGACAACGTGTTCGAGGCGCGGTGGAGCTCGGGTGTCCCGACCCTCGCGACCAGCGGCGCGACCTGGCTCACCAACAAGCAGTGGGGCATCTGGCAGGGCCGGCTCGCGGTGGCCGCGCTCAAGGACACGTCGCTGCAGATCATGAAGTTCACCGACGGCGGCGGCTTCCTGTCGATCCTGAGCGAGCCCGATCTCGACGACAACTTCGGTCGGCTACGCACGGCGCAGGTCGGCCCGCCGAAGGGTGCCCTCTACATCACGACCGACAACGGCGGCGGCGCCGACGTCGTGCTCAAGGTGACGGTCCGCGAGTGAGAAAGGGCGGGTACGGCCCGACGCTGGCGTGCCTCGCGCTCGCGCTGGCGGCCGCACCCGCGGGGGTTCACGCACTCACCTCTAGCACTGACGTCGAGCCAGCGGGTGACGAGGCGGTGGCGCTCGAGGTCACGGTGGACATGGCCGACCTCGACCGGCCCTGGGACGTCGCGTTCCTCCCGGACAAGACGATGCTGGTCACCGAGCGCGACAAGGAGCGGATCACTGCCCTGCTCCCTGGCGGCGAGCGGCGCGTGCTCGCGGACAGCCCCGAGGGTGTCTGGCACCGTTCGGAGACGGGCCTGATGGGCCTCGCGGTCAGCCCAGCCTTCGACACCGACCGGACCATCTACGCCTGCCACGGCTGGAAGGACGACGCCGGCCGCGACATCCGCGTGACCGCGTGGGCGCTCGATGCAGCGACGACCTCGGCGACCATCACCCGTACGGTCGTCACCGGGATCGAGATCCACGGCGGGAAACACGCGGGCTGCAGAGTCCGCTTCGACCCCGCCGGCGCGCTGTACGTCAGCACCGGCGACGCCCGCACCGGCCCGCTCCCCCAGGATCTGAGCTCGCTCAACGGCAAGGTCCTCAAGGTCGATCCGGACACCGGCGGGCCTTGGCCGGGGAACCCGTACGAGGACTCGACGGACCCCGACACCCGGCTGTTGTGGACGTACGGCCATCGCAACCCGCAGGGTCTCGCGTATCGGAGCGGGCCCGGCATCAAGGACGGCATGTGGTCCGCCGAGCACGGCCCGACGCGTGACGACGAGATCAACAAGCTGCGCGCCGGGGCCGACTACGGCTGGAACCCGGTGCCGGACTACTTCGAAGACGCGCCCATGACCGACCACAGCCTGCCCGGCAAGCAGCGCGACGCGCGCTGGAGCTCGGGCTTCCCGACGGTCGCGACGAGCGGGGCGACGTGGCTGGACGGGAGGCGCTGGGGTGCCTGGGACGGTCGCCTCGCGGTGGCTACCCTCAAGGCGCAGCAGTTGCTGGTCATGGACTTCGACGACAGCGGCGACTTCGTGGGGCTCGAGGTGCCGCCGGAGCTGCTCGGAACCTACGGCGACCTGCGCGTCCCGGTTGTCGGACCGCACAACGGGCTGTACGTCTCGACCGACAACTTCGACGGACCCGACTACATCCTCAAGGTCGTCCCGGCCGACTGACCTCCGTCGCGTGGGGTTGGTTGTGTTGAGGATCATGGTGTGCGCCAAGGGAGAGTTCGAGGGGGACACGTTATGCCCGACACCGCGATCGTCGACGTCGACGTCGACGCTGGTCGACACGAACTACCACCACACGCTCGCGTGGTCCCGCTCGTTCGGCCGGTACGACGTGTGGCCGGAGCTGTGGCGCATCCACCGCGCCATCGGGATGGGCGGTGACCAGCTGGTCCCGGCTGTCGCCGGCGAGGCGTTCGAGAGGTCGAACGGCGAGGGGGCACGCGACGCCTGGGTCGAGGAGTTCGACCGGCTGATCGACGATGTCCGGGTCTTTGACGGGGTGGAACGGTTGCTGTCGGAGTTGATAGCCCGGGGCTTCAAGGTCGTGCTCGCATCGTCTGGAAAACCCAAGCACGTCGACCACTTCATGGACCTCTTCAACGGCCGGGACCACTGCGACGCCTGGACCACCTCGGAGGACGTCGAGTCGACCAAACCGGCGCCGGATCTCATGCAGGTTGCCCTCGACAAGGTCGGCGGCACGTCCGGTGTGGCGATCGGAGACTCGGTGTGGGACTTCGTCGCCGCCGAGAAGCTTTCGCTGCCCGGCATCGGCCTTCGCACCGGGGGCTTCAGCGCCGAGGAGCTGACCGCCGCTGGCGCTGAGCGGGTGTACGACTCACTCACCGACCTCTTCGAGTGCCTGGACCGGACGGCGCTGCGCCGCGCGGGGTGAGCCGCCCCGCTTCCAGTGGTCGGAGCGCGGACGTAGCGGCGCTCGCCGTTTCCGGTCGTACGGAGACGTCGAACCGGGGGTGTGTTCAGCGATGAGCAGTGGCGTGGGCACGATGTAGCCAATCGCGTGGGGCGGGCAGGGGTCGGCCGGGGCGTCAGGCTGTCTGGCGTGGCGTGAAGGCAATGACGACATCGCTGTGCGGCAGGGGTTGCGGCAGACCAGCAAGGTGTTCGCCGAGCCACGCGTGCAGCTCCTCGGCTGTCGCCGGCTGGAGATACAGGTCGCCCTGGACGGCGTCGGCGTGGATCGCCTCGAGGAATATCTGCTGGTCCAGGCGCTCGACACCCTCGGCGATCGTCCGCATGCCCATCTGGGTGGCCATCTTGACGACCGCCTCGGTCACCGCGCGATCCTCGGGGTTGGTCGTGCTGCCGGCAACGAACGATTTGTCGATCTTGACGATCCGGACCGGCAACGACCGCAGCGTCGTGAGCGCGGAGTAGCCGGTGCCGAAGTCGTCGATCGCGATCGTGACGCCGTACGCGGCGAGCGCGTTGAGCTGGTCGATGGCGGCGGCCGACGAGATCATCACGGTCTCGGTGATCTCGAGGACCAGCTGTTCCGCGGGCAGCCCGAAGTCGGTCAGGCAGTCGGTGACACTAGCGAAGAAGGCGTCGTCATCGAGCTGGAGCGCGGAGATGTTGACGTGGACGGCCAATGCGCAGCTCGGGTCTGCGGCGCGCCAGGACGCCGCGTCGGCACACGACTGCCGGAGCACGAAGGCACCGATGTCATGGATGGCGCCGATCCGCTCCGCCGCCTCGATGAAGGTGTCCGGGTACTGCATCTCCGCGTCCGGGCGCTGCCAACGTACGAGGGCCTCCACCGCGATGCAGCGCCCGTCCGGCAGCGACAGCACGGGTTGGTAGTGCACGACAAGCTCGTCGTTTCTGGCCGCCGCTGCGAGCTGCCGCTCGAAAGCCACGCGCGAGCTGTCCACCTCGAGCAGGCTGGGCTCGAAGACCTGCACCCTCGCCTTGCCGTTGGCCTTGGCGGCGTACATCGCGACGTCCGCGCGATGGATCAGGTGCTCGATGTCCGTCTCGCCGGAAGCAGTGGCAACGCCCACGCTCGCACCCACGCGCGCAACCCCGCCACCGATGTGAGCGGGCGTCGACACGGCCTGGACGATGCGGCGAGCGATCTCCCCCGCGGCGGCGTTTCCGGTGCCACGCAGCAGGACCGCGAACTCGTCCCCGCCGAGGCGGGCACACAAATCCTCAGGTCGGGTCGCCCGGCGCAAGCGCGTCGCGAGCAAGCGGAGCAGCTGATCTCCCGCCCCGTGACCGAATGCGTCGTTCACGTCCTTGAAGTCGTCGAGGTCGATGAACAAGACCGTCGTGGGTCGCGGGGACCCGTCGACCCCGGTGACCTCGTCGCCGAGGGCGCCTGCTAAGGCGGTGTGGAAGGACGCGCGGTTGGCCAACCCGGTGAGGCTGTCCAGCGTCGCTTGTACGGTCAGCTCCTGGTGGACCGCACTGTTGCGCAGCGCGAGAGTCACCTGGTTGGCCAGGCTCGCGATCGAGCTCACGGCTTCCGCGGGCAGCTTGTTCGGCGACCCCAGCAGCAGCCATGCCACTTCGGGCTGGTTGGGCACGCTGGGCAACGGGACGCTCGCCCAGTCGCACTGCGTCCCGACGGCAGCGTCGAGCTCGCTCGCGTCCTGAACTGTCTCGCCGCCCTTGCCCCGGTCGCCGTCCGCTCGTGACAGCGTGTTGCCGGGCAGTTTCGCCGGCAGTCTGGCGAAGCCACCGCTGGCGCTTTCCACCCGCAGGCCCGTCCGCTGTCTCACCACCTTCAAAACCCGAAGTCCGGGGGTCACTGCACAGATCGTGGCAATTGCAACCCACGCGATCCGCCGGATCTCCGCTGCGTCCGTAACACCCAGCAGTTGCGAGCCGACCGCTGCATACACCGCGTCACGCCGCGCCGCCTGACCCCGCTCGCGAAGGATCGCGGCGAGATGTCGTCCCACCAGGACGGTCAGGAACATCGTGGGAACTGCGCCGAGTAGTTGACCCGTGCCGGCTCCCTGTGTGTGACCGGGCACGTAGGTCCATAGCGCGACGCTCGCGCACAGGGCGCCCGCATACATGGCGCACCGCAGCACGGCCCTTTGGCCAGAGCCGTACAGAGAGCGGAACCAGAGCGCGGGAAAGACGAAGAGCACCGTGCCGCTCGGGTGCGGCGACGCCAGCGCAAAGGCCAGAATGGCCACCGAGTCGGCCAGATCGGTCGCCAGCGGGGCGCACTGACGCACGTAGCCGTAAATCCAGGAGGCGCACAGCACCAGGACGCTCGCCAATGTCACGGCGCGCGTTGCCATCGTGCCCGACAGGAGTGGGACACCCAGCGCGATAACCACGGAGATCAACGCCAACGCGGCGAAAAGCCAACGAGTCGCCTCGACTGTGTCGCGCGGGCGGCGGGTACGCGCCCACAGAAGCCCGAGCCTGCCCGGCCCGGACCCGCTGGACCCAGTCGTGCCCGGCCTTGTCCTGCTGGACGCGACGCTGCTCATCACCACCCCCCGGCGGACGCTACACGCCGCGAATGGTGTCCGGCGCAATCACAGCTTCGGTCGGACGCTGATGAATGCAATCATCAAGGAACCGAAATGTGCCTGCAACGGGCAACGTGACGACGACGCGATCTGGTCCCGACGGGCGTATCAAGCTAGCCGACATTGGTACCGGCTTGGCGCGGTGCAAAGGCGACTACGACGTTGTTGTAGGGGTCGGGGCCAGCGTCGGCAAGGTCGGCGAAGTCGCGCGGGCCAGCATTGCGCGACGACTCAGCTGACGACTCCACGCGATGCGATTGTAGCCAGGCGGCGAAGTCGGTGGCGGTGGACGGCCGTAGGTAGAGATAGCCCTGAGCCGCGTGCGCCCCGATGGCTGCCAAGAGGTTGTGTTGGTCGAGCCGCTCCACTCCCTCGGCGATGGTTCGCATTCCCATCTGGCTGGTCATCTTCACGATCGCCTCGGTGACGACCCGGTCCTCGGCGTTGTGAGTGCTGCCGGCGACGACGGACCTGTCGATCTTCACGATCTGGATCGGAAGGGACCTCAAGGTCGTGAGGGCGGCGTACCCGGTGCCGAAGTCGTCGATGGCGATGCTCACACCGCGGGCGGCAAGGGTGTTGAGCCGGTCGACGGACGCGGGGGAGGAGATAACAAGTGTCTCGGTGATCTCGAGGACCAGTTGCTCGTGGCGCAACCGGAACTCCGCGAGGCACTGCTCCACGTCAGCGACGAACGCATCGTCTTCCAGTTGCAGCGCCGACACGTTCACGTGCAGTGCAAGCGGCGCTTGGGGACACGCGTCGCGCCAGGTGGCCGCGTCGGCGCATGCCTGGTGCAGCACGAAAGATCCGATCTCAGCGATGACACCTGTTCGCTCGGCGGCCTCGACGAAGCTCTGCGGGTAGAGCAGGCCACGCTGGGGATGTTGCCAGCGCACGAGTGCTTCGACGGCGCTGCAGGAGCCGTCGTCCACGGCGACGATGGGCTGGTAGTGGACGACCAGCTCGCCGTTGCCCGTTGCCGCGGCCAGCTCGCGCTCGAACAACTGCTGTGCCGTGTCGACGGTCAGCAGTCCCGCCTCAAAGATCTGCAGCCTGCCCTTGCCGTTGGCCTTCGCCGCGTACATCGCGACGTCCGCACGATGAATCAGGTCTTCAAGGTTCGTCGCCGATGTGGCTGTCGCCACGCCGACACTCGCGCCGACGTGCGCCACACCGAGCCCGAGATGAGTGGGCCCAACACGAGCGGGCGCAGCAACGGCCGAAACGATGCGCTGCGCGATCTCAGCGGCGACCGCCCCATTCGTACGGTGGAGCAGCACGGCGAACTCGTCCCCGCCGAGGCGCGCGCAGATGTCGTCGGGGCGGGTGGCTCGGCGCAGTCGTGCGGCAATCTCGCGGAGGAGCTGGTCCCCCGCGCCGTGGCCGAAGACGTCGTTGACGTCCTTGAAGTCGTCGAGGTCGATGAAGAGCACAGTGGTGTGCTCGGCGGACTGATCTATGAGCGCGGCGGAGATCGCAGCGTAGAACGCCGACCGGTTGGCTAGACCGGTCAGGTTGTCGATCGTCGCCTGGGCAGTCAGTTCCTGGTGCACCTCGCTGTTGCGCAGCGCCAACGTCACCTGGTTGACAAGGCTGCCGAGCGACGTGAGCGCTTCGGCCGGCACGCGTCCCGGGCACCCGATGATCAGCCAGCCAGCACCGAACTCCAACTGCACGATCGGCAGGGAGATGCAGACCCAATCGCAGGCAGCTCCGGCCGCCGCATCCAGCTCAGCCGTGCTGGGGGGAATCCCATCCGCTCGGTCCGCACGGCCGTGGCCTGCTGTAGGCGCGCCGCCACCGCGTACCAAAAGAACCGACTCGGGCAAGGTCGCCGGCATTCCGGCGAACCCCCCGGCTGCAACCTGGACTCGTAGCCCCTCGCCTTCTCGGACGACCTTGAGCACCCGCAGGCCAGGTGTGATGTCGCAGATGCGGGTGATCGCCACCCAGGCGACCCGCCGGATCTCGGCCGCGTCGGTGATGCTCAGCAGCAGGGAGCCGGCCGACGCGTGAACCGCCTCGCGCAGCGCCGCCTGCTCCCGCGCGCGCACCATGCCTGCCAGGTGCCGGGCGACGACCAGGGTCAAGAACAGGGTCGGTAGCGCGCCGAACGGTTCGACAACTTCCGGACGCTCCGGCACGAGGCTCCACAGTTGCGCTGTGGCGACGATCGCGGCGGCGTACATGCAGCAGCGAAGGGTCGCGCGCAGGGTCGAGCCGTAGAGCGAGCGGAACCACAGCGCCGGGAACATGAAGCTGAGGATGACGAGCGGGTCGGGGCAGGCGAGCGCGAACGCGATCATGGCGAGGGAGTCGACGATGTCCATGCCGATGCTCCCGCGTCGGCGGATGTAGCCGAGCGTCCACGAGGCGATGAGGACCGCGGCGCTCACCAACGCAAGGAGGAGCACGCGACCGCTCGAGAACGACAATGCCGCAGGCACTGTGAACAGCAGCGACAGCATTGCCAACACGGCGAAGAGCCACTGCGTACGCGCCACCAACTGCTCGGGCCGGCGCAGCCGCGGCGGCACCAACGCGAGCAGTGAGCTGCGGTGTCGAGCCGCAGTTGCGGGTGCCGTCATGCAACGACGGTAGCAATGGTGATCACTGTGAGCACCCAGAATGACTACTCCGAGTATATGTACCTGCCGTTCCCAGCTGCTTGGATCTCCTGCCGCGTGTCCTACCGTGACACCGGTCGGGGTGCGGTCGCGCTGACAGCCACCGACGCCGCCTGCCCCGCGGTCGCCGCCACTCGTTCGAGCAGCCCCTGGCCGAGCGCCATCCGCCACACTGCGCCGAACGCGACCGCGGCGGCGGCGTGGACGGCGTACAGCTGGATCGAGCCTCGTTCCGGGCCGATCTCGGAGGCGAGCGCCAGGACGTGGAGCGTGTAGAGAGTCAGCGTCATGGAGCCGGCGGCGAAGATCACGCCGAGCACGCCGGGAGCGAGGCGGCCCGCCAGGAGCGCGACCCCGAGCACCAGCAGCGCGGTCCCGATCGTGTGCAACAGGTCGAAGGGCGTCGTGCTGTGCGGCGCACTGATGGTGAGCCACCACCACGACGTGGTCGGAGTGGTGCCGTAAAGGCCGTGGACGAGGGCTATGTCCAAGCCGTCGCGGAAGCCGACAGCCCGGGGTGGGATGGTGCGTTCAAGCACCTCGTAGCCGCCGAGGCCGTGCACCAGCAGCCACGACGCGGCCCATGCGCCGGCGGCGAGGATTGCGCCCACCGTGACAAGACCGACCGCCACTCGCGTCTGGTCGAGGGCGAGCCGTCCCACTGCCAGGCCGGCGAAGATGTAGGAGAGCCACAGCCCGGCCGGGTAGTAGCCGTTGACCAGCAGCGTGACCGCGAGGTTCACCGGGTCGAGAAAGACCTGCTCGAGCGATGTCGAGACGTACGTCGGGGCCGGCAGCTGCGGTCGCACGAGGTGGCTCAGGACCGGGGCGACGACGGCCCACAACACCGCCAACCACGCAAGGGGCTTCCAGCCGAGACCGAGGAACGGGATCGCGAGCACGAAGAGCACGGCGTAGTAGACGAGGATCACGGCGACGCCGGAGTCCAGCGCCCCCAGAACGAGCCCGATCACCGCGATGACGCAGGCCCGGGCGATGACGCTCATCCGGGCGGCGGCGAGCGCGCGGCCCCGCCACGGCGTCGTACGTCCCGTCACCAGCGCCAGGCTCACGCCGGCGAGCGTGGCGAACAGCGCGGCCGACCGGCCGCCCGCGATCTGCTGAGCCAACGGGACGCCCTGCCCGTCCGCGTCGACCCCGGGCAGGATGTGGGTCGCCATCATCCCGAGCAGTGCCAGGCAGCGCGCCACGTCGACACCGACGATGCGTCGGGTCGGCAGCGCCGCATCCGCAATCTCCGCATCGGCCGCTCGGCTTGTCACGTACCTATCATCGGTGAGCCTCGTCACCGCGGGGTCAAGGCGAGACAAACCCAGCCGTCGAGACAACCCCCAGCCGTCGAGCAACCCCCAGCCGTCGAGAAACCCAGGAGCGACAACCATGCGCGCGACCCTCATCCACGGCCCACGCGACATCCGGCTCGAGGACGTGCCAGACCCGGAGGTGAGCCGGCCGAGCGACGCGCTGGTGCGTGTCGTCGCGAGCTGCGTCTGCGGTTCCGACCTGTGGCCGTACCGGGGCGTGTCGCCGACCAGGAAGCCGCGGCGGATCGGTCACGAGTTCGTCGGCACGGTGGAGGACGTCGGCGCGGACGTGACCTCGGTCCGCGTCGGTGACTTCGTGATCGCGCCTTTCGTGATCAGTGACGGGACCTGCGTGCACTGCCGGAACGGCATCACCACGTCGTGTGACAACGGCGAGGGGTGGGGCTCCGAGGACGCCGACGGCCTCGTGGTGGACGGCGGCCAGGGTGAGCTCGTCCGCGTGCCGCTTGCCGACGGCACGCTCGTCGCGACACCGGAACCGCCCGACGCTGACCTGGTCCCCGCGCTGCTCGCACTCTCCGACGTCATGGGCACCGGCCACCACGCGGCCGTCTCGGCCGGTGTCGGACGCGGCTCGACCGTGGTCGTGGTCGGAGACGGCGCTGTCGGACTGTGCGGAGTGCTTGCCGCCAGGCGCCTCGGCGCGGACCGCGTGATCGCGATGTCGCGTCACGCCGATCGGCAGGCGATCGCCCGGGAGTTCGGTGCCACCGACATCGTCGAGGAGCGGGGAGACGAGGGCGTTGCCCGTATCGAGGACCTCCTCGACGGGATCGGTGCCGACTCGGTCCTGGAGTGCGTCGGCACCAAGGAGTCGATGCAGCAGGCGATCGACGCTGCCCGCCCCGGTGGCCGGGTCGGCTACGTGGGTGTCCCGGCGGGCGGCCCGAAGCTCCCGATCCAGCAGCTGTTCGGCACCAACGTGGGAGTCGCGGGCGGCGTCGCACCCGTACGCGCCTACCTGCCGGAGCTGCTGGCCGAGGTGCTCGACGGGACGCTGCGTCCGGGCGGCGTCTTCGACGTGGAGCTGCCGCTGTCGGAGGTGGCCGAGGCGTACGCCGCCATGGACGAGCGCCGGGCGATCAAGGTGCTCCTGCGCCCCTGACCAGCTGCTTGAACCTTCGCCGGATCGACGAACCCGGAATCGACGCCGCCGCGGCTGCGTTGAGCGGATGCCACTCAAGTTGTCGCGCGTCGCATCGAGTTGAGTCGGGTACACTCAACTTGCGCGTTCCCACGACACCTTGACGACATCCCGGGAGCATCCCGGCACAGGCCAGCATCAATCGAAGCTCCGGAAGGGCTGCACATGGCACGCACGGTCGGCATTGACCTCGGCACGACGAACAGCGTCGTCGCCGTCCTCGAAGGTGGCGAGCCCGCCGTCATCGCGAACGCTGAAGGCTCGCGGACGACCCCGTCCGTCGTCGCGTTCGCCAAGAACGGCGAGGTGCTCGTCGGCGAGGTCGCCAAGCGCCAGGCCGTCACGAACGTGGACCGCACGATCCGGTCGGTCAAGCGTCACATGGGCACCGACTGGAAGAAGAAGGTCGACGGCAAGGACTTCAACCCGCAGCAGATCAGCGCGTTCGTCCTGCAGAAGCTCAAGCGCGACGCCGAGGCCTACCTCGGCGAGACGGTCACCGACGCGGTGATCACCGTCCCCGCCTACTTCGAGGACGCCCAGCGCCAGGCCACCAAGGAGGCCGGCGAGATCGCCGGGCTCAACGTGCTGCGCATCATCAACGAGCCGACCGCTGCCGCCCTGGCGTACGGCCTGGACAAGGGCGACGACGAGATCATCCTGGTGTTCGACCTCGGCGGCGGCACCTTCGACGTGTCGCTGCTCGAGATCGGCGAGGGCGTCGTCGAGGTCAAGGCAACCAGCGGCGACAACCACCTCGGCGGCGACGACTGGGACCAGCGGGTCGTCGACTGGCTGGTCAAGAAGTTCAAGGACGGGCACGGCGTCGACCTCTCCGTCGACAAGATGGCGCTGCAGCGACTGCGTGAGGCCGCGGAGAAGGCCAAGATCGAGCTCTCCGCGTCGTCCGAGACGACCATCAACCTGCCCTACATCACCGCTTCGGCCGAAGGCCCGCTCCACCTGGACGAGAAGCTCTCGCGCGGGGAGTTCCAGCGCCAGACTGCCGACCTGCTCGACCGTACGAAGAAGCCGTTCCGGTCCGTCATCAAGGATGCGGGCGTGAAGATCGACGAGATCAAGCACATCGTCCTCGTCGGCGGCTCGACCCGCATGCCCGCGGTCGTCGACCTGGTCAAGGAGCTCACCGGCGGCCGGGAGCCGAACAAGGGCGTGAACCCGGACGAGGTCGTCGCCGTCGGCGCCGCGCTGCAGGCCGGCGTGCTGAAGGGCGAGGTCAAGGACGTCCTGCTGCTCGACGTCACGCCGCTGTCCCTCGGCATCGAGACCAAGGGCGGCGTGATGAGCAAGATCATCGAGCGCAACACGACGATCCCGACCAAGCGTTCGCAGGTGTTCTCCACCGCCGAGGACAGCCAGCCGTCGGTGCTGATCCAGGTGTTCCAGGGTGAGCGTGAGATGGCCCGCAACAACAAGCCGCTCGGCAACTTCGAGCTCACCGGACTGCCGCCCGCGCCCCGCGGGATGCCCCAGATCGAGGTCGGGTTCGACATCGACGCCAACGGCATCGTGCACGTCTCCGCCAAGGACCTCGGCACCGGCAAGGAGCAGTCGATGACCATCACCGGCGGGTCTGCGCTGCCCAAGGAGGACATCGAGCGGATGATGCGCGAGGCGGAGGAGTACGCGGAGGAGGACCGCAACCGCCGCGAGGAGGTCGAGACCCGCAACCAGGCCGACGGTCTCGTCTACTCGATGGAGAAGCAGCTCGCCGACAACGCCGACAAGTTGCCCGACGACGTCGTCAACGACGTGCGCGACGCCATCGCCGAGACGAAGAAGACCCTCGAGGGCGAGGACAACGAAGCGATCAAAACCGCTGCGGACCACCTCTCCGCAGTGGGCCAGAAAATCGGCACCGCGCTGTACGCCAACGCTCAGACCTCGTCTGCCTCGTCCGGTGGAGCCGACAGTGACAACTGGTCCGGCGATCAGACCGGCAGTGCGGCGGGCGCGTCTGACGAGGATGTCGTCGACGCAGAGATCGTCGACGACGACAGCCAGGGTTCCGACACCAAGTGAGCGATGACCGCGAGAACGAGCAGGAAGCAGAGCACGCTCCCGGGGGGCCGGTGGTGCACGACAAGCGGCGTATCGACCCGGTGACGGGTGCCGTACGGCCGTGGGCAGCCCGACGCGACGAGCCCGTCCCGGTCGCGCCGCCTCCGGACGCCGCCGTGCGCCCGGAGGATGTGCCGGCGGGGTCGATCAGTGACAGCGACCAGATCACACTGCTGCAAATGGAGCTCGCGGAGCGCACATCCGACCTGCAGCGCGTGCAGGCCGAGTACCTCAACTACCGCCGTCGGGTCGACCGGGACCGCGAGGCCGTGCGTGACCTCGCGGTCGCCGGTGTGGTCAGCGACCTGCTGCCCGTCCTCGATGGCATCGGCCGGGCCGACGAGCACGGTGAGCTGGTCGGTGGGTTCAGGTCGGTCGCCGACGCGCTCTCCGGCGTCCTGACCAAACTGGGTGTCGAGCTGTACGGCGAGGTGGGCGAGCCGTTCGACCCGCTCCGGCACGAGGCCCTGATGCACGCCTACTCCGACGAGGTCACGCAGACGACCTGTATCCAGGTGTTCCAGCCCGGCTACCGGCTCCGCGAACGGGTCCTGCGCCCGGCGCGGGTCGCGGTGGCCGATCCGACCGAGGCCCTGCCGGTTCCGCCGGCCGAGCTCGGCGCCGAGCCGCCGGCCGAGCCGCCGGCCGAGCCGGTGCGGAGCACGGAGCAATCCACTGGGCCGACCACCGGAACAGGCGAGGACTCGACCACCTGATCCGACACGGCACGGGGAGGAGGGCACGTCGATGACCACCAAGGACTACCTCGAAAAGGACTACTACAAGGTTCTGGGCGTGCCCAAGGACGCGGACGCGGCAGCGATCAAGAGGGCGTATCGCGCGCTCGCGCGCAAGAACCACCCCGATGCCAACGGCTCCGACAAGGCGTCCGAGGCGAAGTTCAAGCAGATCTCCGAGGCGTACGACGTGCTCTCGGCGCCAGACAAGCGCAAGGAGTACGACGAGGCGAGGTCCCTGTTCGGTGGTGGTGGCTTCCGCGTCCCGACAGGGGCTGGGCCCAACGGGAGCTTCAACGTCGACCTCGGCGACATCTTCGGCGGCCGTGGCGACCGGCTGGGCGACATCTTCGGCGGCCTGTTCGGCAACCGCCCCGCGCCCGGCACGCCGGGCACGGCGCGGACGCAGGCCCCGCGCCGCGGTGCGGACGTCGAGAGCGAGGTCACCCTCGCATTCGACGACGCAGTGGACGGTGCGACGGTAACTCTTCGGATGACAGGTGACGCGCCCTGCGCCGCGTGCGGCGGCACGGGCGCCAAGGCCGGCACCATGCCCCGCGTGTGCCCGACCTGTGATGGAGCGGGCATGACCACGCGCAGCCAGGGCGGTTTCGCGCTCAGCGAGCCGTGCCGTGACTGCCGCGGTCGCGGCCTCGTGGTCGACGAAGCGTGCCCGGTGTGTGTGGGTAGCGGTCGCGCCCCGAGCAGCAGGACCATGAATGTCCGGATCCCCGCCGGGGTGCGCGACGGCCAGCGGATCCGCCTCAAGGGCAAGGGGACAGCTGGTGAGCGCGGCGGTGCTCCCGGCGATCTGTACGTCCTCGTGCACGTCCGGCCCCACCCTGTGTTCGGACGGAAGAACGACAACCTCACGGTGACGGTGCCCATCACGTTCCCGGAGGCCGCGCTCGGCGCGGACATCAAGGTGCCGACACTCGGTGCGAGCCCCGTCACGGTGAAGGTGCCACCCGGCACTCCCAACGACCGCACATTCCGCGTGAAGGGCAGAGGGGTACGCCGCATCGACGGGACCCGCGGTGATCTGCTCGTGACCGTCGAGGTCGTCGTGCCGGACCACATCGACGATGACACGAAGGCGGCGCTGGAGAAGCTGCGCGGCAGCGGCGCGGGCGACAACGTCAGAGCCCGCTTGGTCGCGGAGGCCAACGTCGGCGCCGACACGGGGACTGCCGGGCCGACGACTGCCGGGCCGAATGCTGGGTCCTCTACTGCTGGGTCCTCTACTGCTGGGCCGCCCTCGACCCAGGACAGCTCGACCCGTGCCGGTGGCTCGCGATGACCGAAGCCGTTCCCGGCCGGGACGATGCCGAGCTCCCGATGTACGTGATCTCGGTGGCGGCGGAGCTGTCGGGCATGCACCCGCAGACCCTCCGGCAGTACGACCGGCTCGGCCTGGTCTCGCCCGGCCGAGCGGCGGGCCGTGGGCGCCGCTACTCGCTGCGAGACATCGCCGTGCTGCGGGAGGTCCAGCGGCTGTCCCATGTCGAGGGCGTCAACCTCGCCGGTATCAAGCGGATTCTCGAGCTCGAGGCGTTGGTCGACGATCTTCGCCAGCGGGTGCTGGAGCTGGCCGCCGAGCTCAGCAGGGTGAGTGATGTCGCCTCCCGCTACGAGTCCGAGATGGCGGCGTCCTACCAGCGGCGCTACCTGCCGGTCCCGGTCACGACGCGCAGTGGCGCCCTCGTCGTCTGGGCGCCGTCGCACCGCGACTGACTGAACATGGCAGCGCGACTGGCTGAACATGGGCAGCGCGACTGGCCAAGGCAGCGCCGCGAGTCCGGGCCGATGGCGGATGGGCTGGGTCAGATCAGGGCAGCGGCGGCGGTTCCTGCTCGGGCTCGGCCAGCCACTCCCGGACTCCTTGCCAGTAGCTCACGAACCGCCCGACGTCCCCCGACCCGGCCTGTACGGGGCCGAAGGTCATCGCCAGCGTCCACGGTGGCTCCGCGGTGGGCCGTATGCCGGCGAGACGGCCTTCGATGAGCTGGACCGCGCCGACAGCCCTGACCGTCGCGTCGACCGCTTCGACCCGCAACGCTCGCCCGGTGTCGGGCACCAGGAGGCTGAAGGCGCCGCCCAGGCGCGCGCCGGCGCTGCTGTCCCCGTGCAACACCACGCGCACGGTGCTTCCGACCAGGCGTACGTCGCCCGACGACAGCACCGCGATGGCCGGCGGCGTGCCGGCGGTCGCCAGCACTATCGCGATGCCGCCGTCCGCGGTTGGAAGCGGCTCGAGCGCCGCCTGCACCGCCGCGGTCAACGCATCCGAAACCGTGCTCATCGAAACCCCCGTGCTCACCGAAACCCCCGTGCTCACCGAAACCCCCGTGCTCACCGAACGCTGTGCTTTTCGACACCCTGTGCTTACCGGAACCCTGTTGCTTACCGAAACCCTGTTGCTTCTCGAAACCCTGTGCGTATCGAAACCCTGTGCTTATCGAAACCCTGCGCTCAGCGCAGCCCTCGCTGGCGTGCCCATTCGCCCGTCCGCCCGAACAGGACCGGTGCAGTCGCGCGCAACTCCTCGGGGCGGCGCGCACCGCACAGCAGCATGGCGACCCGGAGCTCCTCCAGAAACAGCTCCAGGTGACGTAACAGGGGATCCAGCCCGTCGATTGCGGCGCGCAGCGCTGGGCGACCGAGACCTACCAGGTGGGCACCCAACGCGATGGCTTTCGCGGCGTCGAGACCGGTCCGCACACCGCCGGTCGCGATGATCGGCACTGGCACAGAGCTCGCCTCCAACACGGACGCGGCAGTGGGTATACCCCAGCCGGAGAACGTCGCGCCGATTCGAGCGCCCCGCTCATCACCAAACCGCTCGGCTCTGACGGCTTCGATCCTCGCGAAGTCCGTGCCCCCGGCACCACCGACGTCAATGGCCGACACATTCACTCGTACGAGCTCCGCGCACGTTTCGCGGGACAATCCGGATCCGGTCTCCTTGATGATGACAGGCACCGGGCAGGTTTCCACGACGGAACGGAGGGCCTCGACCACACCCGACGTGTTCCGATCGCCCTCGGTCTGGACCAACTCCTCGACGAGGTTCAGGTGAATGGCCAGCCCCTGCGCGCCCACCATCTCCACCGCACGACGCACCTGAGTCTCGTCGAAGGCGGCACGGCCGTCCTGGGCGACAAGCTGGCACATTCCCAGGTTCGCGAGGACGAGTGCGGTCGGCGCATTCGCACGCACCACGGAGTACGTCGCCTCGAGCGTCGCATTCTCCAGAGCCGCCCGCTGGCTGCCCACGCCGACGCCGAGCCCGAGGCGTTCCGCCGCGCCACCAAGGCGGGCGTTGATCTGCATGGCGTCACTGTGACCGCCGGTCATCCCTGCGATCATGAGCGGTGCCTGCAGGTCGTGGCCCAGGAACTTTGTGGTTGCGTCGATTGCATCGAGGGACAGAGTCGGCAGGGAGCGGTGGATCAGATGAACGTCATCCCAGCCGGCCTTGGAGGCATCAGTGAGTTGCCCACTGAGTTGTCCGGTGCTTGCACTCAGTGCGACCTCTATGTGCTCGGCCTTGCGTCGCGATGTTCGATCAGTTGGGTCCACTCCAACCCCTTCGTGCGTGTGCGGACCGGGCTTCGGACTGAGGTCGCGGCGTGAAACGTATAGTCATCGGGATCTCGGGCTCAAGCGGTGCGATCTACGGCGCCCGACTCGTAGAGGTCCTCGCCGGGCTGGCCGATGTCGAGACGCACCTCGTCGTGAGCGGCGGTGCGCGCGCGACCATCGCTTACGAGACCAGCTATGACCCCGACGAGGTCGAGGCTATGGCCGACCACGTCTATGCCGAGCGCGACGTCGGAGCGGCGCCCGCCTCGGGCACCTTCCTGACCGACGGCATGGTCGTTGCGCCCTGCTCGATCAAGACGCTGAGCGCCATCTCGTCGAGTCACGCGGACACGTTGCTGGTGCGCGCGGCTGATGTCTGTCTGAAGGAGCGACGACGACTCGTCCTCCTCGTGCGGGAAACACCTCTCCACCTCGGGCATCTCCGTCTGATGACAGCGGTGACAGAGGCCGGTGCTGTTGTCATGCCGCCGGTGCCCGCCTTCTACACCCGCCCGACGAAGATCGAGCACCTCATCGACCACATGGTCACCAAGGTGCTGGACCAGTTCGGCCTCGAAAGCGGTCTCATCGACCGTTGGAAAGGCCTGTAAAACTGCCTCTAGACAGCATCTGGAAAACTTGTATGCTACATGCCAGTCAGCACCAATTGGTGCTCCTTTGGGGAGGGAAGTCTCATGGCTCGACGGTCCGCGTTGCGGCGCACTTACCCGCTCACCATCCTCTGTGCGGCCCTCGCGCTGGCCGCGTCGGGTTGTTCCGGCGACGATCCCAGCGGGTCGGAGGTTGGCCCGACATCGGCGGGCACAGAAGGTGAGCCGATCAGCATCGGCCTCGTCACGGACCTGTCCGGTCGCTTTGTTAGCTTCGGCAAAGACATTGAAGCCGCGACCAACCTGGCGGTCGAGCGCATCAATGCCGACGGTGGGGTCAACGGCTCGATGCTGGAATTGGTGGTCGAGGACACGGGTGGTGAGCCCGAGCAGGCCGTCACCGCGGTCCGGGACCTGGCTGAGGATGGTGTTTTCGCCATCAGTGGACCGCTCTCCTCTGGTGAGGCGGAGACCGTCTACGCCCAGGCGGCGCAGGTGATGGTTCCCATCATGAGCGGAACTGCGAACAAGGATGGGATCACGGAGCTTGGGGAGGGTTGGACCTTCCTCAACCAGGCCACCAACACCGCGCTCTACACCGAGGCGTTGCCCGCGTGGATGGAGGAGTACGGCGTCTCCACCGCCGCGCTCGTCTACGACGCGGAAGAACCGGTCTCAGCCGGCGCCGCGATGGGCGCGATCCCGGCCGTTGCCGCAGACGTCGGCCTCGAGATCGTGAATGCGGATTCGCCCATCACCTTCACGCGCGGGCAAACGGACTTCGCGACAACCGTGCAGGTCATCGGCGAGACTGACGCGGACGGACTCATCATCATGTCTGCGCCCACCGAGGCGGGTCTGATCGCGGCCGAGCTGGCCCGGCAAGGGGAGACGCGCCCCATCATCGGTCATCCTTCGCAGGGTTCGCAGTCCTTCTTCGAAGGCGGCGGGCAGGAGATCACCGATTGGATGCTCCCGCTCATCTTCGACCGGGACTCGACCGAGCCCGAGGTCCAGGAATTCGTCTCGGCGATGAACGAGGTGATCGCTGCCCCCCCGCTCGTCGCGGAGTCAGCCAACTACTACGACAGCATCTTCATGCTCGCCGAGGTCATGCGCGACGCCGACATCAACGGCAGCACACCAGTAGAAGAGGCGCGCGAGACCATCCGTGCGGGCCTGCTCGACCTGAGCGACTTCCCCGGTGTCACCGGCACGATCAGTTTCGCCGGCAACGCCGAGGCGACGAAGACGATCCACCTCGTCGTGGTCCAGAACGGCGAACCGACACCGCTGTGACCCAGGTCCTGCTGAACGGCGTCCTCCTCGGTGCCACGTACGCACTGCTCGCCGTGGGTTACACCCTGGTGTTCGGTGTGATGCGGTTGCTGACCCTCGCCCACGGCCAGATCTTCATGGCCGCGGGCGTGGTGTCGCTGGTCATCACCGGGCCCGGGACGCCGTTCTGGGTGGCGGGTGTTTGTGCGGTCGCAATCGGTGCCGGTCTGAGTGTCCTCACCGACCTGCTCTGCTTCCGACCGGTCGGATACCACCGACCCATTCCCGCGGCGGTTGCGACGATCGGCTTCGGGCTCGTCATTCACAACGTGATCGTCCAGCTGTACGGGTCGAACGCTGTGGGTGCGCCATTCGAGGTTCCGAGAGCCGACTTCACGGTCAACGGCGTCCTCGTCTCTGTCGTGCAGCTCGTCAGCCTGCTGATCACCGCTGTCGTCATGGTTGCGACGCACCTCTTCGTCAATCGAACGAAGTGGGGCGTCGCAATGCGTGCGTTCTCGGAGGACCCCGAAGCGGTGGCCGTGCTCGGTGTGCCGACACGGTGGCTCAGCGCACTGACGCTGGGGATCGCGGGCGCGCTCGCCGGGCTGGCCTCCTTCCTGGTGATCCTGCGGGTCACCAGTGTTTCGCCCAGCTCCGGCTTGGAGATCGGGCTCATCGGTCTGGCGATCATGACCATCGGCGGGCTGGGCAGCCTGCCGGGAGCGATGGCTGCCGGGATCGCCCTCGGCGTGCTCGAGTCAGTCGCGGACTACCGCGGGTTCGGCTTCCAGGCGGCCGTCCCGTGGTTGCTTCTCGTTGTCGTGCTGCTGGTGCGACCCCGGGGGCTGCTGGGGGCGAGGACCTCATGAGCGAGGCATCCTTCGTCCTGCTAGTGATCAACGTCGTCGCGGCCGTCGGCATGCACCTCGTGTACGTCACCGGACAGCTCAACCTCGGGCAGGCGGGCTTCCTCGCGATCGGGGCGTACGTCACCGCCGTCACCGATGCGCGCCTGGACTGGCCACTGCCGCTGAGCCTGCTGGCCGGCGCGGCGGCGGCGGCCGTCGTCGCCCTCCCGGTCGCCTTCGGTGCAGCCCGGCTGCGGGGGGTCTACCTCATCATGGGCACCCTCGCCGTCGGCGAGATCGTGCGGGTCACCATCGGGAACCTCGAGTCGGTGGGCGACGTGCAGGGCTTCAGCGGCCAGTCCGGCATCGACCCGATCTCGGTGTACGTCGTTGCGGTGCTCATCCTGGCGGGGGCGCTCGCCCTCATGACGAGTGCGACCGGCCTGCGGATGCGGTCCGTGTTCGACGACGCGGACGCCGCATCCGCCGCCGGTGTCGCGACCCGGAGTGTGCGGGTGTTGGCCGTCGTGATGAGCGCCGCGGTGGTGGGAGTCGCCGGCGGACTGGTGGCCGAGTGGTCACTCTTCATCAGCCCCCGCGGCTTTGGTGTCGAGCAGTCCTTCGAGATCGCCCTGTACAGCCTCGTCGGTGGGGTGCACAGCCTGATCGGCGCACTGGTCGGCGCCGCGGGGATCACCTGGCTGCTCGACGGTCTCAAGGACATCGGTGACCTGCCCTTCATCGGGGAGTCCGTCGAAGGCCTGGCGCCGTGGCGGCTCGTCATCTACGGCGCCGTGGTACTGCTGCTCATGGTCGCCCGGCCCGAGGGCCTCATCACACGGCGGCTAGCGCTGACAGCCACGCGCCCGCTTCGCCGAGGACGTCGCCGCTGGCTCGCCCGAGCCGACCGGGTGCAGCCGGTGCCGGCGACCGCAGCTCACCCAGCATCCGGCGACGCGGCGGTGGTGCTCGAGGTCGACGCCGTCGGTCATGCCTTCGGCGGAGTTCAGGCACTGTCGGGCGTGAGCATGACGATCCGGGCCGGCGAGTCGATCGCGCTCATCGGAGCCAACGGAGCCGGCAAGTCCACGCTCGTCAACGTCGTCGCCGGCCTCTACCCCGCCCAGCAGGGCCGCGTCCGTCTGAACGGCGTGGAGATCACCGGCCTGCCAGCGCACCGGCGCACCCGCGCGGGGGTGGCCCGCACCTTCCAGTCCGTACGAGTGTTCGCCCACCTCACGGTCGAGGAGACGATCCGGCTCGGTCACTGGGCGGGCCGCGGCCGCGAGCGCGAGTCGGTCGAACGGCTCCTCGAGTCCCTCGGCCTGCTCGGGCGCCGGGACGCGTTGCCCTCGGAGCTGACCCTCGCCGAGCAACGCCGGCTCGAGATCGGGCGGGCGATCGCCGCGGCGCCCGCGGTGGTGCTCCTCGACGAGCCGTCGGCCGGCATGAACGACCAGGAGCGCGAGGAGCTCGCAGAGCTCATCCGGTCGGTGCCTCGGCGTGGCACCGCCGTCGTCCTGGTCGATCACAACCTCGACTTCGCCTTCGACATCGGAGAGCGTGTCGTCGTCCTGGACTTCGGTGCGGTGATCGCGACCGGAAGCCCTGCCGCGGTGATGGCGAACCCGCGCGTACGAGACGCCTACCTCGGGCCGGAGGCAGCCGCTCACGACTCACCCACCGGCGACTCCACGGGTGTGCCGGAGCAGCGGCCCGAGCGGCTGGATCGGTAGCGGCGATGGCACTTCTCGAGATCGACGACCTGTGTGTCCGGTACGGCCACGTCAGCGCGGTCGAGGGGGTCTCGCTCACCGTCGAGCGGGGCAGTGCGGTGGCAATTCTCGGGCGCAACGGCGCCGGGAAGAGCTCGTTGCTCAACACGATCGCCGGACTGGTCCGTGCGAGCAGCGGATCGGTGCGATGGGACGGTGCGGACATCACGCGGCTGGCGACCGCGAAACGTGCGCGCAGGGGAGTCTCTCTCGTTCCCGAGGGCAAGCGGATCTTCCCCGCCCTCACCGTTGCGGAGAACCTCCGCCTCGGCGGGTTCCACGTCGACCGCAGCCTGCTTCCGAGCGCTGTGGGCCGCATCCATGCCCTCTTTCCCATCCTGGCCGAACGCTCGAGCCAACCTGCCGGGCAGCTCTCGGGCGGCCAGCAGCAGATGCTCGCGATCGGCAGGGCGCTCATGGCCGAGCCCACGCTCCTGCTGCTCGACGAACCCTCGACCGGGCTGGCGCCGAAGATCGCCACCGAGGTGTACGAGCGGCTTGCGGAGTTGCGCACGACGGGCCTCACCCTGGTGGTCGTGGAGCAGCAGATCGACAGGGCGCTCACGCTGGCCGACGACGTGATTGTCCTCAATCTGGGTAGAACGGTCCTGACGGAGCGGTCCGCCGCACTGTCGCGGGACGACGCCCGCATCAGGGCTGCATACATCGGAGCTGAGGCGACGACGTGAACAGAGCAGTGACATGACAGGTGGAGCCGCAGTGGTGAGAGGCGACCGGCAGGTGGGTGGACATGATCCGCGGCAACGCGGGATGAGGGACCACCTGAGGTTCACCATCCGCGGTGCGACCGTCGAGGTTGAGCCCGATGCTGCCGTCGTCGCCGGCTTCACCGGTCGCAGCGAGCTGGAGACCCGGGCCCACCTCGCGGAGCTCGTCGAGGCCGGAGTCACGGTGCCAGCTGTCGTGCCCAGCTTCTACTCCGTGCCTCCGTCACTGCTGGTCCAGCAAGACGCCATGACCGTCGTTCACGGCGGCACCTCAGGAGAGGCGGAGATTGCGCTCGTCGTCGACGGACCGCGTACGTACGTCACGCTCGCCTCAGATCACACCGATCGCGTGGTGGAGACCCGTGATATCGGGTTGTCCAAGGCCCTGTGTCAAAAGGTGCTGGCATCGCAGGCGTGGCTCCTCGACGACCTGATCGGGCACTGGGATCAGCTCGAGCTCCGGAGTTGGCTTACGGAGGACGGTGGGCGGACGCTCTACCAGGACGGCCTTGCTGCGACGCTACTGCCGCCGGCGGAGTTGCTCGACAGGATTCCGTTCGCGTGGCGTCCGGAGACGTTCGTCTTCCTCACCGGGACGCTTCCTGCGATCGGCGGCATTCGACCCGGGGAGAGTTTCGCGGCGGAGCTGCGCGACCCGGTGAGCGGTGATGCGATCAATCTCCAGTACTGCGTCCGCGTGCTCGATCTCCTCACGACATGAGGGTCGGTCCCGAGGTGCCTGGCGGGTCCGAACGGCTGACGCGAGTCGTCGCTGAGCTCGATCTCGATGTCCGGCCCGGTGTCCTCACGCAGCTCGGGGGTGTCCTCGACCGTCTCGACGCCACCCTCGTCCACACCAGCGAACCCAAGCACTCCACCGAGTCCGGGAGAGCCGCGAGACGCGTCTCGACGAAGCCGGCCCAGTCCGTGGTCCAGTCCGCTGTCAAGTCGGTTGCCCAGTCCGATGTCCAGTCCGCTGTCCAGGCCGTCGTCCAGTCCGTCGTGCGGGCCGAGGAACGAAGCACCGTGCAGCCACGACTGGTTCAGGACGGAGGCGCGTACACCGTGGTGCTCGACGCCGAGGCGGCGTACAAGAGCCGGCGGGGAGCGCCGACGCCACCGCTGGCGGGACTGACCATCGCGGTGAAAGACCTGATCGCCGTCGCCGGCTACCCGTTGGGAGCGGGCTCGGTGGCGTGGCGAGGAGGTAACTTCGAGACGCAGGACGCCCTGATCGTGGGACGCCTGCGCGAGCTCGGCGCGGTGATCGTCGGTCTCACCGCACTGCACGAGGTGGCGTTCGGCGTCACGGGCATCAACGATGTCCTCGGCTGGCCGCGCAACCCGCACGACCCCCGCCGCATCCCGGGCGGGTCGAGCTCGGGCTCGGCAGTGGCCGTCGTCGAAGGCTCCGCCGAGGTTGCCGTCGGCACCGACACCGGTGGGTCCCTGCGCATCCCCGCTGCCCTGTGCGGAGCTGTTGGCTACAAGCCCTCCTTCGGCACCTATGCCACTCACGGGGTGCTTCCGCTCTCACCGACGCTTGACCACGTCGGGCTCCTGGCCGCACGAGTGGCGCTCATCCGGCGGGTGCATGCGGCGTTGGGGTTCGACCCGGGTCAGGCTCGGGTTCCAGCTCGGGTGGGCGTGGCCATCCGGGATGTCGAAGAGTCCGACGAGCCCGTGACCGAGCGAGTTCGCGAATGCGTACGCACACTCGAGCGGGCCGGCGCGCGCGTCGTCGACCTGGCTCTGCCCGATCCCGACCTCGTGTTCGCGGTGAGCACGGCGGTGATGTTCACCGAAGCCGCCGCGGTGCACCGGTCGATATTCCAGCGGCGCTGCGCTCTGTACGGCGAGGACGTCCGGAACCGGCTGTTGCAGGGACTCGCGATTCCCGCTGCCACCTACGCAGCGGCGCTGCGCGAGCGGACGCGGCTCAAGGCGCTCACGACCGAAGCGCTCGGGACCGTCGACTGCGTCATCGGGCCCACTGTCGGACTCGTCGCCCCACGAGAAGTCGAGGCGCGAGACCCAACCGTCGCGGCGCGACTTGTACGGAACACGCGCTTGGCGAACGTAGTCGGAGCTCCGGCGTTGTCTCTGCCGCTGCCCGGACACGGCCTGCCGATGGGCTTGCAGATCATGGCCCTCGACGACGCCTCGCTACTCGGATGGGCCGCCGGCATCGAGCGCGTCATCCGTCGGCGCTGAGCCCAGCCATCGCCGACCCACGACGGCAGCGGTGCTCTTGATGTGCAGCTCGCTTGCACGAGCGGCTCCATCAGGGTCACCGGCGGCGATCGCGATGACGATCGCCCGGTGCTCGCGCAGGACCTCCGGCGCGCGCTGGGGGGTGGCCAACGCCTGCGAGCCCATCAGCCACATCGCGCCACGCAGTGACACGAGCATCTGATGGGCGCGCTCGAGCTTGGCGAGTCGCGGCAGCAGGAGATGAAACTGCTCGTCACATGCGAGGAACGGCTCCCAGTCGTCGAGGAGGCGCTCCTGCTCGTCCAGGATCCGCGTCAGCTGCGCGACGTCATCCGGTGTCACCGAACGCGCCACCTGCGCGGCGACGAATGACTCGAGCACGCCGCGGAGGGCGAAGACCTCCTGCTCCTCCTCGTTTGACAGCTCACGGAGCTGGAAACCTCGTTGCGGCGCGATGCGTACGAGTCCTTCGCGCTCCAGCTCGATGAGGGCCTCCCGCACTGGCGTGCGCGAGATGCCCATCTCCATCGCGAGACCGTTCTCCGAGTAGAGCTGATCGTGAGTCAAGCCGCCGGAACGAATGGCTCGCCGTATCGACTTGTACGCAGCCTGTGCGAGACTGTCGGGACGATCGACGAACGACATCCTGGACACGCTGTAACTCCCCACTTCTGTGCTCCTTCACCGCGTCGAGCCGGTGCCCGATCCGTCCAACGAGAGCCTGCACCTTCGGCAGTATTCTAGTATACTACTCACAGGTCGACGAGAGCGGAGGACGCCTTCATGACGACGACGAGCCCACCCAACCCGATCACCCTTGACATCCTCGACGAGGGAGACCGTGAGGCGTTCATCCCGTACGCGCCGGTCGGGGAGAACCTCGAGCACGTGCCTATCCACGTGCGCCCGGAGCTGCACTACTACATCGCTCGCATGGGCTTCCTGCCGAACACCCTGAAGCTGTACATGCACATGCCCTGGGCGGCCGAGTGGTTGTACAAGCTCAACAACGCCGTGATGCGTGACGAGCGGAATTCACTGGATGAGCACTTCAAGTACAGGTTGTCGCTGATCGCGAGTCGTGACAACGAGTGCGAGTACTGCACCGCGCATCACGTGGTCACCTTGAAGCGCCGCTGGAACGAAGCGGACGAAGATGTGCAGCGGACGCTGCGCTTCGAGGACGCCGCGGACGAGCGGGAGGAGGCGGCCATCGCGTTCGTGCATCAAGCCAGCCTCGACGCGGCTGGTGTGACAGATGAGATGCGCGCCCGACTGGCACAGCACTACTCCCCGCAGGAAGTCATGGAGATCGTGCTCGTCGTCGGGTTCTGGAAGATGTACAACACCATGCACACGGCAATGGCCGCGCCACTCGAGGACCCCGTCATCGATTACGCCGACTGGGTCAACATCCAGCCCGCCGCGAGCATCGGCTGAGGCTCTCGCCATGTCGCTTCCCCGCTGGTCCGCGGACGAGATGGAACAGGCGATTGCAACCGGCGACGCTGTGCTCGTCGACCTGAGAGCCGACTGGTGCCCCCAGTGCGGGCCGCAGGAGCGGGTGCTCGAAAGAGTGCTGCCGACGTTCGACGAGCGGGTCCGCTTCGGCAGCGTCGATGTCGAGGTCAACACCACGGTCGTCGACGACTATCACGTCAAAGGCCTGCCGACCTTGTTGGTGTTTCGTGACCGCCGCCACCACAGCACCTTGGCCGGCTTCAAACGCGCGCCCGAGGTCCGCCAGGCATTGGAAGCAGTCTTGCAGGCGTGAACCGACCCTGAGGATGCGTTCGGCGCCGCCGATGTCCCGGCAGCCGGGGCCTGTAAGAGAGAGGACGATCGGTGCTCGACTTACATGGGTTTCTGGCTGAGCACAGAGACAGTCACCTCCATATCGCCAAGCCGGTTTCGCTGGACCATATCGGGGCCTTGACCGCCGAGGCGCCCGACACCATCGTCTTCGACAACATCGAGGGTTATCCGGAGTGGCGCTTGGTCGACCAGCTCTTTGCCACCCGGGACTCACAGGCCAGGGTTCTCGGCTGTGCCCCCGGGGACGTCGTTGCACATCTGGCCGAGGTCCTACGCGCCGGACCGAGTCCGTTGACCGAAGTGTCCGACGCTCCCTGCCAGGAGCAGGTGTTCGAAGGCGCCGACGTGGACCTGTCGATGCTGCCGATCGTGACCCACACCGATCGGGACCCTTATCCGTACAGCACGGGGTTCGTCACCCATCGCGACCCTGAGACCGGCCAGCTCAACTCGATGTTTCCCCGGTGCGGAGTGCTGTCGCGCAATGAGATGGTCACCTCGTTCGTGACGTCCACCGCTAACGCGATGTACGCCAAGCACCGGGCTGCGGGGACCAGGATGCCGCAGGCGCAAGCAATCGGAGTACACCCCGCGTGGGAGCTGGCCAGCGTCTACTCACACCCGCATCGGGGGTGGTGGGAGCCTGAGCTGTTCCAGGCAATCACCGGAGAGCCCGGTCAGGTGGTGCGGTGCAAGACGGTGGACCTCCTGGTTCCCGCTGATGCGTCGGTGATCATCGAGGGTTACGTGTCGCCGACAAGGACGGCGCAGGACGGGCCGTCGCCGGGCCCGACGATGCTCTTCACGCCGTACGCGAGTGAGCAGCCGGTCTTCGAGGTCACCGCCATCACGATGCGCAACAACCCGATCTACCGAAACCATCAGATGACACCGTTCACCGACCACCAGGAGCTCCCCCGGCTCATGCACGCGGCGATCATCTACGACCGTCTCGATGCGATGGGAATCGGCCCTCGGACCGTGCATTTCAATCAGGGCGGTGGCTCACTGATGTGCGTGATACAGGTGGAGCCGAAGTTTGACGGACACGTCACCGACGCCCTGCTCAGTGTTCTCGGCTCGTCCTGGCTGAACACGAAGATGGTCGTTGCCGTGGACCCCGACATCGACCCGTACGACTATCGGGACGTCATCTACGCCATGGCGACACGGGTTGATCCCAGTCGTGACGTGATCGTCATCGACAACGCCAGGGCAACACCGTTCGACCCGAGTGCGACACCGATCCTGGAAGCGTTCGACGACACTGCCCAGACGCGATTTCCGAGTGTGGTCGGTAAGTGGGGCATTGATGCGACCAAACCCGTCCCATATCGCACGCAGGAACGGGCGCGGTACGAGCGGGCGTGGCCCAAGCATTGGGGAGAGGTCAAACTTAGTGACTACCTCAGCTGATCGGGCGCCGGCGCCACTGGCAATGCGGCTCCTGTCGTCGACCGACGTGACCGAGCCGATGGTCGACCATAGGTGAAGCCCGAGCTCGAGTTCTTCCCGACTGCCGACGTGCCTTACACGAGTTGCCCCGGCAGCGTGACGGGCCTCACCGAACGAGTTCTCGCCACCGCCCGGCCAGCAGTGGCGACGCGGGTGCTGCGCTTCGCTCCCGGCACCGACACGTCTGAAAACGGTGTGCAGGTGCACGACTTCTGGGAGGAGGTATACATCCTAGAAGGGTCGATTCTCGACCTGCGCCTCGGCCGCACCTTCTCGGCCGGCGCGTACGCCTGCCGACCACCGGGAATGCCGCACGGCCCGTGGACCAGCGAAGGTGGCTGCCTGACCTTCGAGGTGCGATATGACGGTTGACGTCGCTCAGGCAGCGGTTGGTTCCACGGGGCCGGATTTGGCGCATCCCGAGGGTCGCGCCCTCTTGGCCGAGGTTGCGTGATGGGCTGCACTTCTTGCGGCGCGGCGCTCGAGGCGGGCGTGCGCGACTGCACCTCCTGCGGGTCTGCGCTCCCTCAAGCAGCTGGGCGAGCGGATGACGAGTTCTTCGGTCCCTCCTTCGGCCCACCGGCGGCCCGGCCGTTCACTGGGGTGCCGGGAGTGGCCTTCGAGCCGGCGCGGCGACGCCAGCTCGGCGGCGTCCCCCTGCCCGCGGCAGCGGTGGTGGCCCTGGTCCTGCTGCTCTGCGTCGCGACGGTGGGCGCTGTGTGGGTCAGTCAGCGGGACACCCATCCGGCGACCCAGACGGCCGCGTCATCCGAAGCCTCGAATCCCGACGGACCTCGTCGGTCGACCGGCCTAGCGACGGCGGTGGCCGCGCCGAGCCCGGACGAGAGCGTCTTGCCCGTCCAACCCGTGACCGCGACGATCACGCCGGTCGCCGCGAGCGGCAGCTCGTCCGCCCCGGACAGCGTCGACGACGCAGGTAGGCCCGTCGCGTTCGGACCGCTGAACGCGATCGACGGGGTGCGAGACACCGCGTGGCGGCCCATCGAAGGCGACGGTGTCGGGGAGTCACTCACACTTGACCTCGGCGCGACCTACGCGGTGACCAGCGTTGGCCTGGTCCCTGGGTACGACAAGGTCGACCCGACCACGGGGCGGTCACGATTCCTGCAGAACAGGCGAATCGCCGCGGTGCGCTGGGTCTTCGACGACGACTCGAGTGTCGTGCAGCAGTTCGCCGACGAGCCTGCTCTGCAGACGACGAGCGTGTCCGCGGTGACGAGGACCGTGCGGATCCAGATCGAGGCCACCCGAGCACCGGCGAGCGGTGATCCGCGGAACTTCGCTCCTGTGTCCGAGGTCCTGGTCGAGGGCAGCGCAACGTGAAGGCACGGCAGGCGGCGCTGGCGCTGACGCTGGCGCTGATGATGTCGGCCTGCGGCGGCGAGTCCGACGGCGCGGCGTCAGTGGAGCAGACTGCGGGCACCGGCACAACGATGATCCCCTCCGCAACATTGCCGGCCACGGTCCCCAGCGCCCCTTCCACCGTCTCGCCGATGACGGTGTCACCTGTCCCGGTCGTGCCCGTGCCGACGTCGGCGGCGGCGACGCAGGTGCCGCAGTACTCGTTCCCACTGTCGCCGGCCGACGTCGCGACGTACGGACAGACGCACCATGACTACCCGGCGACAGACATCTTCGCCCCTTGCGGCACTGCGGTCGTCGCCGTCACCGGTGGCGTCGTCGAAGAGGTCAGTCGGATGGATCTGTGGGATCCGGCCACGAACGATCCTGCCCTGCGTGGCGGCCTGTCGCTGAGTGTGGTCGGTGACGACGGGGTCCGCTACTACGGGAGTCACCTGCTCGACATCGTCGCTGGCATCGAGCCCGGCAGCATGGTGGAGAGTGGCGACGTCATCGCTCACGTCGGTGACACAGGAAACGCCGCCGGCACGGGCTGCCACCTGCATTTCGGCCTGTCCCCGGACTGCGGCCCCGGCGACTGGGAGGTGCGCCGGGGCATCCTCTACCCGTGGCCGTACCTCGACGCCTGGCGCGGGGGCGAGCAGTCGTCGCCGACCTCCGAGGTAGCGGAGTGGCTCGCAGTCCACGCCGACCTGTGCGCAGCTGGCGACGGAGGTTGAGTCGCCCACCAGTTCAACTGGGCCGGTGAGTTGACGCCCAGCGCCCGTGTTCACACTCACGGTGGCGCCGCGTGCGCATGTTTCCTACAGTAGGCGCGTCGAAGGAACGGTAGTCGTTCACCGCTGGGGGGTTCCTTGCGCTACTGCACGCTGTGCAACGCGCCACTCGAGGTCGGAGTCCGGTTCTGTACGTCGTGCGGGGCGCCGGTCACCAGTCCGAACGAGACGACATCGCCGCCGTCGAGCGACGTCCCCGGCGGTCCTCCCCGCCCGGACGGTGAGGCGTGGACGAAGCCGTACGTCGCGACAGCGGCCATCGGGGTCACGACGCCTCCAGCGCGCGCTCGGCGGACGCCGCTTGCGCAGGCGTTTGTGACAGCACTCGTCCTGCTGGTCGCCGGTGGCGCGATCGGTGCGTACTGGCTCACCCAGCGGGCAACGTCACCCACCGCCACGGCGAACCCATTCGTCACCGGATCCGCCCAACCGACGGCGCCGCCGGCTGACGTCAGCAGCGGCACGGCGCCCACAGCGGCGGCGAACCCGACCGCAGTCACCGACGGCGGACCCGCAGGTGGAACGAGCGTGCCGCCGTCCGTCCCAGCGACACCTCCGGGGCCGACCGATCGGACCCGCTCACCTGTTCCGACGCCGTACTGGACGGTCGTGCTATCCAGCCTCACCGACGCGCAGGGAGGCCGAACCGCGGCGCTGGCGTTCGGAACGCAGTTGGCGTCGATCGGGTACCTGCCGGATGTCTTCCACTCCGATTTCCACGCCTCGCTTCGATCGGGGTACTGGGTGACCGCGACGGGCCGGTACGACGACGAGGACTCGGCCGCATCACTGGCACTCCTGCTCAAGTCCATGGGCTTCGACATCGCGTACCAGCGGTGCGTCGGAGACGTCCCACCGTGCCCTCCGGCGCCGCCGCCATGAGCACGCACGCTGCGGGCCACGACAGTCACGAGACGTCGGTGACGCGTCGGTGGTTTCTCGGTGCCTCCGCCGCGGTTGCAGGCGGTGCGATCGTCGGCGCTCCTGCGACGAGTGGTGGCCAAGCCCGCGCCTCGGTCCAGGTCGCGGGTGAGCTGGCAATTCGGCCGCGTGCCGCGTGGGCGTCGGGTCTCGCGCCCACAGGCGCCCTCGAGGAGGAGAACAGAGCGGAGGTGCTTTTCCTGCTCGTGCATCACACGGCGAGCGGTAACGACTACGCACCTGACGGGGTTGTCGACCTGCTTCGCGGGTTCTTCCGATTCCACACGGGGACGGAGCGCGGCTTCCCCGACATCGCGTACAACTTCCTCGTCGACCGGTTCGGTGCGGTCTGGGAGGGACGTACCGGCAGTCTCGATGCTCCGGTCAAGCCGTCGGCGACGGGCGGTACCCAGGGGTTCGCCCAGCTCGGCTGCTACATCGGTGACCACAGCACCGATCCGCCCACCGCTGAGGCGCGCGCGTCGATGTTGGAACTGCTGGCCTGGCTGGCTGACACCTACGCGGTTGACACCGCCGCCGGCGCTCGCGTCTCCTTCGTCTCGCGAGGCTCCAGCAGGTGGCCGGCCGGAGCCACGGTGACCACCCCGACCATCGCCGGACATCGGGACATGTCCCTCACCACCTGCCCGGGGGACGCGGCGTACGCAGATCTCGTCGCCAACTACGCCGTCGACGTGACGTCGCTGCGGTCCGGTGTGCCGACTCCGTCGGTCGCCCCGGCCTCGCCAGCACCGATGTCACCGGCAGCCTCCGAGCCTGTGCCCACCACCAGCGCGCCGCAGGGCGTCGTCGCAACGGCCGCGCCGAGCGCGAGCACTGCGAGCGTGACGCCCACCGGGTCCCGATCCTCCGCAGTAGTGTCCCCTCCCGTGCACGCCGACCGGTCGGATGACGACGCAGACCTCGGCTCGTGGGCGGCGGTCGCGGCGGGCGCCGCCGCGGTCGCCGCGGGTTCCGTCGTCGCGTTGCGGCGCGGAGCAACCCACAGGCCTGCCGCGGGTGACGCACGGCGTGAAGCGCGCTGAGGGCGGTGAGCGGCTCGATGTTCTGTGTGGCATGCGGTGAAAGTCTGACGACGGAGCGGTACTGCACCAACTGCGGTACGCCTACCGGCACCGGGACGACACCGGCGACGGGCAAGACGGTGACGGAGCCTCGGCACATCCCATCAGCGTTGCCGGATCCGCCCGGCACGTCGGCATCGACGTACGCGGCGCCGCCGAGCTACCCGTCTCCCACGCATTCCCCGCCGCCAGCGCCGCCGAGCTTCCCGCCGAGTCACCCCCCAGCCCCTCGCCTCCCTCCGGGCGCTTCGCGAGGTGCGGCCGGTCTGGCGATCGACGGCGCCGTGAGCAAGCCGGCCGGCACCCGGGGCAGTCGGATGCTTCTCATCCCCGTCCTCGCAGCGGTGCTCCTCGCGCTGACAGGCATCGGCGCGTACGTCATGAAACAGCAGGAAGTGTGGATCTTCGCCGCTGACTCTGTGCCGAACGGTTCGGTTGCCGCAGGACCAGGGACTTCGCCGTCCACCGATACAGGCGTCGAGGGCACGGCCGACTCCTCAGCGTCGGAGACCACCCCCGCCCCGACAGCGAGCCCGACACCCACGGCTCTCACGCCGGAAACGGCTCTGCTCCTCGATCCGGCGACAGCCCAGCGGGAGCTGCAGACTTTGGTTCAAGCAGAGGCGGCGACCGTCGCCAGCTTGGCGGGCAGCTGGGTGCCGCAGGTCTCCAGCAAGTGCCCCGGCTTGGCCGTGGACATCGAGCCTGCCTTCGTGCCGGATGGCGAGGTCGACACTGCGGCGGTCACCGCTCCGCAGATCCTGGCGTTTCACCTTGCGTTGACTAGCCGCTATGGCGCGGTCACGACGACCGCCGCGGTGCTCGGCTCGGAGTCGTTACCGAGTATCTGCTCGGCCGACACGCTGTGGGTCTCGCTGGTCCCGCAGCGGTTCGCCGCCGCCGACCCGGCACTCGCGTGGTGCGCCGCAGGCGGCATACCCGTCGACGAATGTGGCGCCCGGCGCGTGGTCCCCGCCGGTACGGACGGCACCGTGGTGGAGCTCCGGGACCAGTGATGACGAAGTCGCGCCGCTTCTGTGGCGACTGTGGACATCGGGCCGAGGGCGCGTTCTGCGGCAACTGCGGTGCCCGCACGGCCGCGTACGGCGTCGCGGTGGAGCAGTACAAGCCTCCCCCGCCCCCGAAGCTCGTGCTGGGGGCTCCGAAATTAGCCCCGCGAGGCCCGTCCGAGCCCGCGGTATCGCCTGAGGTGACGGGGGAGCTGACGGGGGAGCCGGATGCACCGTCACCGCCAGAACAGACGATGCCCGCGCCCGGCGGAGTGTCGCTGGCGAGGCGACCACGCACCGAGCCCGCGCGGGTCGCACCACCCGAGGCCGGGAAATCCGGGCGGACTGTGCCGGAAGGTGAAGGGTGACCTTACAAATAAACGAGCGAGGCACCTCGGCATTCGCCGAGGTGCCTCGCTCAGTTCGCTAGCTGATCCACCCGCGGTCGCGCGGGCTAGTGCTGCATTCTCAGACCCGACGGTCGTCGTCGAGCACTGTGTCGGTGTCGGTGTCGGTGTCGGTG
>Ga0136634_10000073_pt1 | contig 48084 bp, 18 predicted proteins | sample AntDrymUQ8332106_2_FD_104654 | JGI IMG/M metagenome (GOLD analysis project Ga0136634, IMG submission 104654) | Polar desert sand microbial communities from Dry Valleys, Antarctica - metaG UQ833 (21.06) | ecosystem: Environmental > Terrestrial > Soil > Desert | place: Antarctica: Dry Valley... | reverse complement strand
TTCTGAAGAACAGATGGTACTCATACAAACGCACCAGCACTTAAAACAACTTGAAACTGAACTCACCAGGCAAATGGGCACAGTCATTCTCCGTTAATAGAAATCAAGTAAAAGGTCATTATAAAAACCCGGTATAAGATCTTCTTCATTAATACCAAATTCCTGACTATAAAATGGCACTGTTCAAGAAGTTTTTCCAAGGGAAAGCTGAAGGCGTTCTGCATGTCTTCAATTTCAATCCTCACACTCATTGCTTTTGTTACTATCAATTTTAGTGAATTGCCTTTTGCCAGCTTTTCTAAATCATAAACAGATTGCCAGGGACCTGATCCATTTGAACGGGAATAGTAAATCAGGCAATACTTATGTATGCCATAAAAAAAGGTTTGTCTTTCCAGACAAACCTAATATTATATGAGAAAGTGACCCTTAACTATTTTTCTGCAGGGGTACGCTTACCGGCAATCAGCTTATCGATAGCTACTTCCATGCGGCGTGAACGTGTATCTTCTCTTTTAGCATTCGTAATCCAACTAACATACTCTTTTTGGTGAGAATGTGAAAGCGCCTCAAAAAAACGATGAGCTATTTTGCTTCTTCTCAATTCTTTTTCAAATTCATCAGGAGCGGCTTTTACAGTTGTTTGATAATTTAAACCGTTGTTTGTAGCATAGAGAGAGCTGGATACCCCGGATAGAGATTTAACGGTGGAAGATTTTTGAAACCGTACAGCTGTCCACACATGATCAAGTGTTATTTCGTTGACAGAGTCAAAGCCAACGGTTCGGATACAATCCCAACTGCATTCTCTCTTTAAATCAGTAACTATTTTCGAAGTTGATTTTGGATAGGCAATCCAAAATTTCGCATTAACATGAAGGGCAGGTATTACTTCCCCTAAAATAGTCCGAAGCTGGTGGTGGCTAACCGCAAATACTAAGGCAAAATCTATTTTCCGGTTTTTCAATAGAGGAGTTACATTTTTGGAAAAGGCCAGTTTTACGAATTGTTTTTCAATAGAAGATGGGAGACCTTGAATTAATAAATTTTTCTCTTCCGAAAGCTGAAGCTTTTCTAACAAATTTTGCAGCATGCCTGAATTTTTTTAGTGATAGCCTTTGGCTAAAATAGATGGGGACTGCAAAATTAAAAAAATGAAGTGGTAGGACGAAAAATATTTACAAAAAAAGCCACTCAGTTGAATATTAACTGAGGGCCTATTGGAAAAGCAGGTTACAGAGAATTATTTGCCAATTGGCTTATAATATTTTAAAGCCTCAGGCATTAATGCCTTTAGCCGGGCTATCCGGTTTTCTTCGGTGGGGTGAGTACTTAAAAATTCAGGAGGGCGTTGTCCATTACTCATTTTTTGCATTCTTTCCCATAAAGGAACTGCTTCCTGAGGGTTATATCCAGACATTGCGGTGAAAATCAGTCCGAACTTGTCAGCTTCCAACTCCTGTTTTCTTGAATTAGGTAAAAGCAACCCTATAGTAGCACCTGGACCATAGATACTATTAAAGATGCTATTGACTTTTGAATTTCCAGAGGTTACCGCACCCCCAATGGTGCCGATTCCTTCTGCCACCATAGCCTGGCTCATACGTTCATTTCCGTGTTTTGCTACGGCGTGTGCAATCTCATGGCCCACAACTACGGCAAGTGCTGCTTCATTTTGGGTAACTGGCAATAAACCGGTGTAAACCACAATTTTTCCTCCAGGCATACACCATGCATTTACATCCTTTGAATCTACTAAATTATATTCCCATTGAAAACCTTCCAATTCACTTGCTAATCCTTTTTGTGAATAGTATCTAGTAATAGCTGAAGTTAAACGTTGACCTACTCTACGAACCATTTCTGCATCTTTATTGGAAGAAGCACTTACAACCCTATTCTGACTTAAGAACTGGCGGTATTCCTGCACAGCCATGCTTTGTAATTCAACTTCGGATATAAGTGCCAATTGATTTCTTCCGGTAATGGCATTTTGAGTACATGATACCATAACTGAAATAAAAGCACCAAAGACCAATATTTTTTTCATGCTAAGAATTTAGGTTAGAATGACAATTGTTATACCAATCCAACTCTGCCTGGCAGTATTTTAACGAACTTGATTAGTTAAGATTTTAATGATAGAAAGAATGATTCTAATGGTCAGTTTCTTCTGACTCTTTTCCTATCACGGTGTTTTAATATTGGGACTTTACTTTCACTTCCCCGTAATAATCGACTAATATTCTTTTGGTGTGTTAGAATTACCAATAATGCTACGGCAATGGCAAAAGCTCTATACAAAAGTTCTTTTTCATTAAAAATAACCAGGATAAATACTGCAAATGCGATGCTGGCAAGGATGGAACTGAGGGAAACAAAACGGGTAAGAAACAGAACTAATAAGAATACCCCAACACAGCAAAATGCTACAAGGGGCTGAATAGCGAGTATCATTCCAAATAATGTAGCAATTCCTTTTCCTCCCCTGAAGTCCGCCCATATGGGGAATATATGTCCCATCACAGCAGCTAAACCTAAACCAACCATAAAATTGGTTCTGTCCAGTTCACTTGTTAAATAATAGGGTAATAAAATATAAAGACTTGTTGCAGCAACGCCTTTGATTACGTCAACAATCATTACGACAGTTCCCCATTTAGGACCGAGTATGCGGAAAGTATTGGTAGCTCCTGAATTACCACTTCCATAATCCCGAATGTCAATGCCAAAAAAGGCTTTACTTATCAGAACTGCTGTTGGGAGTGAGCCAATAAAATACGCTATTGCAATGAGTAAAAATTCTTTCACTGAATAGTTGGTTAAAGTTGGACGACAAAAATACGCAAAAACCCCTAACCGTAAGGATTGTTTTACTCTGAAATTTCATTTGTTAACTGCAAAGCAATCCAACCAGACTGTTGGGTATGTCTTTTAATAAATAAGTGTTCCTTTAATGCAGCACTGGCTATCTCCGGTTGATCATCTATTAAAAGTCCACTCAGTACTAAAACGCCATTTATACTTAAATGTTTTGCAATAGTTGGTAGATTTTGAAGTATGATATGCTTATTCAGGTTGGCAAGAATGACATCAAATAAAATATTTGAAATAAGCGATTCTTTTTTTTGAAGTGTAATCTTTAAACATTTATTAGCTGCAATATTTTCTGTCGCATTTTCAATACTCCAGTCGTCATTGTCAATAGCCAAAACATCCAGTGCATTTAATTTTTCTGCAAGAATTGCTAGCACACCCGTTCCGGTTCCAAAATCCAGGACTTTTTTTCCTTCAAAATTTATTTCCCTCATTAATTGTATCACCTGGAAAGTGGTAGCGTGATGACCTGTTCCGAAACTCATTTTGGGGGTGATGATTATTTCATGTTGAACTCCTGTTACAGGTGGATGAAAGACAGCACTTATCGCACAAAAATTTTCAATGATAACAGGATGAAAACTTTTTTCCCATTCTTCATTCCAGTTTTTTGGTGCTATAATCTCTTTTGAAACGCGGTGAGGGTTCATATCCAGAATAGCATTTAAGGCAGCTTGATCAAAACCATCCTGTGAGATGTAAGCATTTAAAAAATCCGGGCCTTCTTCGAATCCTTCAAATCCTATATCGGATAATTGGGCTATAAGAATTTCCTGCTGAATGGCCTGAACATTTTCAAAGTGCAGTTGAATATAATTCTCCATAATAAAAAAAGTCTGTAGAAATTTCTACAGACCTGCGAAAAATAAATTGAATGAATTTATTCCTGAGTAGGTGCGCCATTGTTCTCCGGGCGTTTGCCTTCTGGTTTTGGCATTAATGCCTTTCTGCTTAACTTAAATTTTCCTGTTTTCGGATCCAGACCAATAAGTTTTACTTTAACGGTATCGCCTTCATTTAACACACCTTCCATAGTTTCAAGCCGTTTCCAGGAAACTTCGCTTATATGAAGTAAGCCCTGTTTACCAGGAAGGAATTCAACAAATGCACCGTAAGGCATTACTGATTTTACTTTTGACTCATAAATCGACCCAACCTCTGGTTGTGAAACAATTCCTTTCAGCCAGGCAACTGCTTTATCAAGACCTTCTTTTTTCGGACTGAATACGCTTACCTCCCCAAAATTACCTACCTCTTCAATATTAATAGTAGTTCCGGTTTCACGTTGGATCTCCTGGATGATCTTTCCTCCTGGTCCGATAACAGCTCCGATAAATTCCTTATCGATAAACATTTTCTCCATTCGTGGTGCATGAGGTTTTACTTCAGCACGCGCAGCCGGCATAGCCTCATACATGGCATCTAATATATGAAGCCGGCCTTTCCGGGCTTGCTCCAGAGCTTCCCGCATCGTATCCATACTTAAACCGTCTACTTTAATATCCATCTGGACTCCACAAATACCTTCACGAGTACCGGTAACTTTAAAATCCATATCGCCCAAATGATCTTCGTCACCCAGGATATCGGTAAGTATCGCATTCTTCCCATCAGATTGACGGGTGATCAATCCCATGGCTACACCACTTACATGTTTTGAAAAAGGAATTCCCGCGTCCATAAGGGCAATGGATCCGGCGCATACAGTAGCCATCGAGGAGGATCCATTGGATTCAAGAATATCACTCACTACCCGAACAGTGTAAGGATACTCATTCCCCGGCATCATCTTTTTCAACGATCGCATGGCAAGATTACCATGGCCTACTTCCCTTCTGCCAGGGCCTCTTAAAAACTTTACTTCACCGGTTGAAAAAGGAGGGAAATTATAATGTAATATAAATTTAGAGTATTCAGAAGATGCAGCACTTTCAACTAAAAGTTCATCTAAAGGAGTTCCTAAGGTAACGGTAGTTAATGATTGAGTCTCACCTCGTGTGAATAAAGCAGACCCGTGAGGAGATGGTAATATATCGGCTTCCATAGTTAGAGGTCTTACCTCATCCAACTTACGGCCATCCAAACGAATCTTATCATCGAGAATCATATTACGAACAACTTCCCATGTCAAATCTTCAAAATATTTTTTGACAAGTTTTTTATCTTCACTACTGGCTTCCTCTCCCAGGCTAGCTACCATCTGCTTTTTTAATTCATCATAAGCATCACTTCTTTGAGCTTTTGGGAGGGCAGACTTCGAAATTTCATAAACTTTATCTTTTGCCTGCGCTACTTTCTGAATGAGTTCATCTTTTTGTATAGGTTTGGTGTAATCCCTTTTTGCTGCAACACCTAATTTTGAACGTAGCTCGGTTTGTGCATGAATCTGTATGCGGATGGCTTCATGCGCCAGCTCCAATGCACGAACAAGGTCTTCTTCGCTACATTCTTTTGCTTCACCTTCCACCATCATTAAATTTTTGTCGGTTGCGGCAATGATGAAATCCATGTCCGCTTTTGCAAGCTCTGACCGAACGGGATTGATCACAAAATTTCCTTCAATTTTCGCAATTCTTACTTCAGAGATAATTTCTTTGATAGGAATATCAGAAACGGCAAGCGCGCCAGAGGCAGCTAAACAGGCGAGTGCATCAGGCATAACTTCAGGATCACTTGAAACAAGAGTTATAATAACCTGAACGTCACATAAATAATCTTCAGGAAATAATGGCCGTAAAGCTCGATCAATCAAACGGCTAGTCAAAATTTCATAATCATTCAACCTTCCTTCACGCTTAAAGAAGGAACCTGGGATACGGCCTGCGGAGGAAAATTTTTCCATATAATCGACACTCAAAGGAAAAAAATCCTGCCCTTCCTTGGGTTCTTTATTAGCTACCACAGTTGCTAATAAAATACAATTTCCCTGGCGAACGGTAACCGCACCATCTGCCTGGCGGGCCAACTTACCCGTTTCAATAGTGACCATTCGGCCACCACCTATATCAAATGTTACATTAAGAGGTTGAGCAAGCATAATTCTTATTTTATGATTTGTTTACACTGGAGGGAGTATGGTAAACACAATCTTGTTAAAAGACAATTCAATGAGCTAAGGGAGGAGTAGCAGAAACAACTATTCCCAACCGTACATGCAGTTGGGAATAGGTTTATATAATGAGTTTTTATTTCCTGATTCCAAGCTTTTCAATTAAGCCACGGTAACCTTGCAGATTATGTTTACTCAGGTAATTCAGCAAGCGTTTACGCTGGCCTACAAGCTGCATAAGACCCCTGTGAGTGGAGAAATCTTTTTTATTTTTCTGTAGATGTTCAGAAATGCGATTAATACGCTCTGTTAGCAAGGCAATCTGGCCCTCGATAGAACCAGTATTTCCGGTTTTACCACCAAATTCAGTAAAAATAGTAGAAACTTTTTCTTTCGTTAAATAAGACATCTCAATTTTTTTTTAGCATCCAAAATGATTCGGCATAAACAAGGCGGCGAAGGTAGGTAAATATTTTTGACTTTCAGGCTGGATAAAATGGTTTTTTTAAGGCGGCGCATAAGGGGGAAGCCCGAAGAAAAAAAACAAATTAAATGCTATTGCATAATAACAGTAAAGTTATGTTCCTTAGCTCGGTTAGTAAACCTTCCTGCTGATGTGAAATATTGCTTACATTTTGTTCTATCGACAATTCTTCCGGCAAAATATCCCACCGGTTTCATTAGCGCAAAAGAATTCCAGAAGTCTTATTTCTTTTTCAACTATCCGGTTACATTTGTGCAACTTATGGAAAAAATATTCTTCACTGTAACTACGGATCTAACTTATGACCAACGGATGATCCGTATCTGTACTACCCTTGCCAGGGAAGGATATTCAGTTATTCTGGTAGGTAGAAAACTTCGCAACTCCGTTCCGTTGACAAATAGAATTTTCCATCAAAAAAGGCTGCCCTGTTTTTTTTCTAAAGGCAAAGCCATGTATATTGAATTTAATATCCGCCTGTTTGTGTATTTGCTTTTTCAGAAAATGGAGGCCATTTGCGCGATTGACCTTGATACTATCCTGCCTTGTTATGCTATTTCTGTATTAAAAAAAATCCCCCGTATTTATGATGCACATGAGTTGTTTTGCGAAATGAAGGAAGTGGTTACCCGTACCCATATTTATAGGTTCTGGAAAGGTATTGAACGTTTTACAGTCCCCAGGTTTGAATGGGGATACACTGTTAACCATTCTATTGCAGAAGAATTTTCAAATATGTATCATAGAAGTTACAAGGTAATTAGAAATGTTCCTTTTTACAGGCCTTTGAATATCCCTTCTAAAAACGAGATTTATATTTTATACCAGGGAAGTGTTAATGAAGGAAGAAGTTTTGAAACATTAATACCTGCTATGCGCCATGTGGATTCCACATTACACATTTATGGTGACGGCAATTTTTTTAACCAGGCCATGGAACTAATACAAAAAAATAATCTTGAAAGTAAAGTTTTCCTGAAAGGAAAATTGCCTCCTGAGAAACTCAATGAGATTACCAGGCAGGCATGGATAGGCACCACCTTGTTTGAAAACAAAGGGCTCAGTAACTATTACTCTCTTGCTAACCGATTTTTTGATTATATGCATGCAGGAATTCCACAATTATGTGTTAACTATCCTGTTTATAGGGAAATTAATAATGAATTTGAAGTCGCCGTCCTTATAGAGGATCTCAGTTCGGAGAGTATTGCTTCAGGCCTCAATACATTGCTTCATGACCGGTCATTGTATTTGCGGCTTCAACAAAACTGTGTAAGAGCCAGGGAAGAAATGAATTGGGAAATAGAAGAAAAAAAACTGATAGCGATCTATGAAGAACTTTTTAAACGTTCAATTGCGTGAATATTTTTCGATAAAGATTCCCAGTTTATGCATATCCAAAAATATAAGTGACGGCTGAAGGGATGACAGATTTTTTAGAATAATCTTTCTTATTAAAAAAATGGCATCATTGTACATTTTAAGTGTTCCTGTATGCCTTAACTTCTCAAATGCCTGTAATAATCTCACCTGCTTCACTACAGGCAAAATATCATTATATGTTTTATAAATATAATTTAGATGATACAAAGCTTCTTCTTGTTTATTTAGGAATTGGTCAGTTGTATCAAGGCCTAAGTGGATAACAGGATTGTTAATATGCTGAACGGGAATCCGGTTTTTTTCAAACTGCATTCCCATAAATGTGTCTTCATGACAATAGCCTTTCAGATTTTGATCAATAACCAGGCTAAACAGGTTTTTTTTTGAAATTAGAAAATTGCATGCAAGGAATGACTGATAAGGATGGAGGTTCCTGGACTCAACACTCCTTTCTTCCCTACTTTTTCCATATTTCCAATGAAGAATATGTTCCCTTTGCGGTTTTTTTTCTGAATACATTCTTCCTCCGATGATTAACTGATTTCTCCAATCCGCATGAATATATCGTCTGAAGAAAAAGGTATCATTGAACCCACTATCAGCATCAAGGAACAGAAGGTGGTCATACAATGCCATTGTAGCCAATTCAAACCTGATCAGATTTCGGCCTATATTTTTGGATAGTGTTTTATACCTGATGTTACCTGCGGTTTTTATTTCTGTATTTTGATTTTGCATTGCAGTATCCGAAGAGGCATCATCGATTACAATAATTTCAAAAGGGATTTCTGATTTCACTCCCATTTCATGGAGGCGGGCAACAAGGTGCCTAATATCTACATTGTATACAGGGATACAAACAGAAATCATATAATGGAAACTGAGGCATTATCTTCTACCCTTCCCCTTTCTGTTCGTACCATACGGGTGGGAAATTTATTAATCACTATGTAATCGTGCGTAGCCATTACAATGGCGGTACCAAAATCCCGCGAGATATGAAAAAGCAATTGCATAATTTCATCGGATGTTTCAGGATCGAGGTTGCCTGTAGGTTCATCAGCCAATATCAATTTAGGTGAATTTAGAAGAGCCCGCGCAATATCTATTCTTTGTTGCTCCCCTCCACTCAATTCAAAAGGCATTTTAAAGCCCTTGGATTTCAAACCGACCTTATCCAGGACATCTGCAATCTTTTCGTCCATCAGAATCTCATCTTTCCAGCCCGTAGCTTTAAGTACAAATTTCAGATTTTCGTTTACATTTCTATCGGTAAGCAACTGAAAATCCTGGAAAACCACACCGAGGTTTCTTCTTAGGAACGGAACTTTTTTCCAGGTCATTTCCCGAAGATTGAATCCTACCACAGTACATTCACCCTCCGTGATTGGAAGATCTCCATATAAAGCTTTTAATAAACTTGATTTGCCTGTTCCGGTTTTACCTACCAGGTATACGAATTCTCCCTTATGAACCGTAAGATTTACATCTTGTAAAATGAGATTTTTACCCTGGTATATATTGACATGCTTAATTTCAATGATGGTTTCCGGCATAGATTCATAGATTATTAGCAAAAATAAGTAATTCAGCGTTGAAGGCGTTTAGATTATAAAAGTGTATTTCCTGTCTTCGTGTCTTAGAGCCTTTGTGGCAAAATTAGTGGCCTCAATAGCACTAAGACTTGAATTATAGATATTCACACAGTGTTTATAAATAGAAGTTTAGAACCAATATATCACCGCTGGCATCTAAATTGCAAATAGTATAACTGTTACTTATATCTGCTATTAAAGCGATTCTTTTTAACATTTGGCCATATATATAAAATATGAGTATTGCAACGAGAAACCTGGTATACATTGTAGATGACGATCCTGATGACCGCCAGATCATTCTCGATGCTTTTTTAGAAAATAATGCCGAAATGGATTATGTTTTTGCGGAAGACGGAAGCCAGCTTATGCAAAATTTACAGGAAGCTGATAACGGTTCCGACTTACCAACTTTGATTTTACTGGATCTCAATATGCCTGGAATGCTAGGATTACAGGCTTTGAAGGAAATAAAAAGTGATAAAAGATTTTCCTCGATTCCAACTATTGTTCTTACTACTTCTACCCTACCCATGGATAAAAAATTATCTTATGAATATGGTGCCAATTGTTTTTTATCTAAGCCCTCTTTTTATAACGAATTGGTGCTTATTACAAAAATGATTGCCCGTCTTTATTTTAAAGAATACAAATAGATGTGACAGATAATAAATTACCCAAAAAAGATTTTTACAGTTTGATAAAACAAACGGTTTTGTAAATTTTGGGATTGTTCAGTAAAACCCTGTAGCCCAAATAAACCTGCTGCATTGCCCTTATTAATGGCAATCTCAAGATAACCGGCCGAATTAAACAATGCAAGTTTCTCTCCAATAGGCACGTCTGCATAGGTTTCACTGATAAAAGATATCATTTCATCTCTTTTAAAAATGATCCTGAAACTTCTTCCCTTTCTTTGTTCTTCAAATTGATCATGGGTTATATTTACAATGATATTTTCAAAATTATCAATCAGGATGATTTGCCCTTCGATCCAGTTCTCTCCCAGTAGTGGACGCAAATGATTTTTTTCAAGGTATTCAACATCAGGCTCACCAATACTTTGCAAGTTCTGGCCTTCCTGAATTTTTTGAACAGCATTGGCCATGATCTGCACGCAGTACATCGTATTTCTGGCCGCGGCTTTCTCTAATGGCAGGCCAATAACCATTTCTGGTTTGCCTTCCACAATCATCGTCAATATTCCATTGTCTGCACAAATAATGTATTGTTCCTGGTGATAGGCAAGTAATAATTGCTCTGGTTTCTTTTCAAACAAATTGATAAGTAAAAGATGAAAAGTAAATGGTGGGAAATGTTTTATGGCATTTCTGCAGATATATGCTGTTTGAGTATAATTAAAAGGTGAGAGACTGTGCGAAATATCGATAATTAAGGATGGCGAAATAATCTTTAATAATTGTCCTTTTATAGCACCCAACAGGTAATCCTGTTCACCAATATCGGATGTTAAGGTTAATAATGCCATGAACGGATTGAAGATTTAAATGGAGTTATGCTGATGTAGTTTCATCAAAGGACAGTAGTAAATATATATGAATTGCACTTCAGTTACCCACATGGAATTTTCTTGAATCGAGTAATCATTGAATAAGAGAATATTTATTTAATCAGTTGGCCATTACTGAGGAAGTATTTATGCAATATTTTATCCGTAAAGGATGGAAAAAAACGGTTTAAAAAGACCGTCCGTTTGCCGGTAAAGGTGAGTACTAATGTACGTTTACGAAGTTCAATGGCATGTAGAATATACTGAGCACATTCTGCTGCAGGCATCATTTTAGATTCATCCATTAATGATTGACCCTGTGGACGGCCCTCTTTGTCTAATGCCGCATTACGAATATTTGAAGTTGTGAATCCCGGGCAAACCCACATCACATTTACTCCGGTATCAAATAATTCTGTGCGTAATGCTTCCAGCCAACCCTGTAATGCAAATTTGGAAGCCGAATAGGCACTTCTGCCAGGCAGACCACGATATCCTGCAATGGAAGACACTCCAACTATTGAACCTTTCCGTTCTATAATTGTATCCAGAGCGAATTTTGTACAATAAACAGCACCGTAAAAGTTAACTGCCATCACTTTTCGGATCACTTCCACATCAGCATCTTTCACCAAAGCTCTCATGGAAATACCTGCGTTGTTAATGAGGATATCAATTCCACCAAAGGTTTTTATGGTAGACTCTATAAAATTCTTACAATCCTGTTCATTGCTAACATCACAGGTTACAGCATGCAATAAGACGTTGGCGTATTGGAGTTGAAGGTTGTATAACTTATCGTGGTTGCGGCCGCAAGTTGAAATCCTGGCACCAAGTGGAATCAAGGCATCAATGATTGCTTTGCCAATGCCTTCTGTTCCGCCTGTGATCACAACAACCTTATCTTTAAAAAATGACATGTGGAATGATTAAGAAGCAAAAATAACAGACTTGAGTGGGGGAAAAAATTTCATCTTGATGCCAGTATCAAAATATTTTAATTTCCTAGAAAATATACGAAATTAAACGAATAAAAAAAACCGTCTTACGACGGTTTTGTGATCCGGCTGGGACTCGAACCCAGGACCCATACATTAAAAGTGTATTGCTCTACCAACTGAGCTACCAGATCATTTGGTCTTTTTAAAAGGATTGCAAAAATAAGCCAAAAACATATTGCACCAAATTTAAAGTTGTATTTCTTGGTCAATCATGATTAACCTTCGCACCGCGCTGTATAGTACCAGTATTAACAAAGAACATTCAACCAAATAATTCCCTTCAGATAAGCGCACAGACCGTTTGTAAAAAATGATACGTTTACACCGGTGTTTTTTTTAGAAAGTAAAGCAAAAGATTATCAGCATGTCCACACAACTGAATATTTTTATCTTAATTTTTTGGTGGATTACAGGATTCCCGATGGAAAGAAAATATAAGTATCATCATCGAAAGGGCACTGGTTAGTTCTGGGATGCCAAAGATAATGAACCACCCAAATTATTAGCTCCTCTTCTGTTGCCAGGAAACCAATTGAGGGAGACAACTATCTATTTATCGAAGTGGTTGCTTAATATGGGGAAGCTAATATTGAGCGACGAATATTTTGAAAAAGCAATGGCCATTGGTTCCGGGTGTTTTCCATACTACTACCGTGCCTGTGCGTTAGTACTCATTGGCAAAAAAGACAGAGCCTTGTGAGCCCTTAACTAGGCAGTAGAGCCCGGGGAATATCATTTGAAGAAAGATTATGAAAGTGACCCATCCTTCGAATAACTAAAATCTGATGTAAGGTGGCAAATGCTGCTGCAAAAGCTGAATTAGTTTGATGAACTTCATAAACTCAACGGCATCTTATATTCTTTTGACGCCTCGACGAATAAAATTTTTGACTTTCTGGCAGAATCTTTTGAATAAACAAGATCTCAAAAAAAAAGCACTGGCCAATGGCCAATGCTCTTTAAATATTCCCTATAAGATATTATTTCAAATACAATTCCATTTCCACGCGTCTGTTCCTTGATTTTCCAACAGCTGTTTTGTTTGTTGCTATCGGTTTTGTTTCACCATAACCTGTAGCTTGCAGCCTGCTTTCTGGAGTCCCTTTATTCACCAGGTACGTTTTTACAGCATCGACTCTTGCCTGTGACAATACCTGGTTGCTGGCATCACTTCCTACATTATCAGTATGCCCTCCAAGTCTTAAATTATAATCAGGGTATTCATTCACGATACTGATAATTTCATCCAGGCTCGCAAAAGACTCTGACTTTAAAATCGCCTTACCTGATTCGAAAAAGATACCTCTCGTTGCAAAATTTAATCGTTTTTTTACTTCTTCTTTTATTTCAGGGCAGCCGTTATTTGTTGCAGGTCCAGGCGTATTAGGGCACCGGTCTACATTATTAAGTACGCCGTCCTTGTCGAGATCAGCAGGACAACCGGTAGCATCTACTACGATTCCTGAGGGAGTGTTAGGACACTTATCGATATTATCCGTTACTTTATCGCCATCAGAATCCATCGGACAGCCATTCGCGTCAACAGGTATACCCTGTGCTGTATTTGGACAATTATCTTTAGAATCTTCTACTTTATCTCCATCTGTATCGGGGCAACCGGCAAACTCTGCAAGGCCTGGAACCGAAGGACATTTGTCTTCCGGATCGGCGACTCCATCATTGTCAGTATCAGGACATCCATTCATTGCTGCGGTACCTGGTTGAGCTGGGCATTTATCTAAATAGTCAGCCACACCATCAGTGTCTGTGTCAATCGGGCACCCAGTAGCATCTACTTTTACTCCGGGTGGTGTACTCGCACACTTGTCTTTTTTATCATTGACACCATCTTTATCACTATCAAGCGGTTTTTTAAGAGAAAATATAAGTCCTATGCTATGTTGCAGGTATTTATCATTACTTTTTGTTGTAACAATACCATCCCAACCATCGTAATCTATAGGTCGGTTAAATATGCTTGCGACCTCGATTCCAAAAGATTCACTGAACCTGAAAAATAAGCCAGCACCCGCCATTAGCATTGCTTTGGCCTCACCATCGGGCTTTGATATTCCGATCATACCAGGACCGGTAAAAAATTGTGATCTGATGTAGGTACCTCCCACTCCACCAATAATAAAAGGCGAAATAGCAGCTTCTTCTTTCAAAAAATAACCATTATTGAATTTATACTTTAGCATGAGATTCAAACTAAAAAAATCTGCATCAACACCATTGTTCTGTCCTACCACCCTGTCTTTATTGGGGCGGATATACTCCACCTGGTTAAACCCAATCCATTCTACAAGGTTGAACGATGCATTAAGTCGTTGTTGTAAAGTAATGGCACCGCCTGCTTTAAAGTTTTTAAACTTATATAAACTATAGTTATTATTACTTAGATCACCGATGAATTCATTAGTGGTACCATGAAATCCAATGGCACTTTGTTGTCCTACTGCTGCAGAGAATGAGGTAATAATAAATAGGAATGCGGACCATAAAATTGTTTTTTTCATAAAATGTTTTAGTGATGAATTTTACTCACGTGTTACGGCAAAGGTGGCTATATTTTGTTCAGTAAGTATTACACAATTTTACCTAATAGTTCTATTATTCACACATTAGTTAAAATCGGTTGTATATAATAGTTGATTTGTGGGTTCCATGTATATATACGTAAGTAGATCCACTATACCCACAAACTCTTAAAACAACGGTTTGAATGATAACCCTGAAATCAGAACAACACCAACTTAGTTACTGCCCATTAACTGTTTATACTTACTATATCGAAAAAGAAACATTATACCCCGTTACAAACTGGTAGTAAGTACACTTCTTACAAAGTCTTTCAGTTTAACTCAAACGCAACAATAAAGGATTCTGCTTATTGTTAACATTTACTAGAACAGAAGATCAGAAAATCCATGATGATGAATTATGAATGAAGCCCAACCCATCATTGCCATGAATGATATTGTTCCTAAAAATAGAGCATACCCTAGTATCTATGTGATGCGTATTACCCGTTATTTATTGATATTATTTTTGCAAGTGCTTACCCTAAAAGCCGTTTCCCAAAAACCAACTCTCAATTTTGATCATATTGCTGCAGAGGCTGGTCTTTCAAATAACCTGGTGTATTGCATTCTTCAAGATAGCAGGGGATTTATGTGGTTTGGTACTAAGGAGGGCTTGAATAAATACGATGGTTATGCATTCACTGTGTATATAAGAGATGCCAATAGTCCAAACAAAACAAATAATAATGATGTAAGATATATGGCTGAAGACCATGAAGGTAATATCTGGATGGGTACAGCGGGCGAAGGTTTACAAATGTTCGATCGAAGAAAAGATAAGATCATTGGGATTCCATTAGATGGGTCTAATGACCAGGCCAGTGTTATTTTTATAGATTCTGATAAAAATATATGGTTCGGAACAAATAACCGGGGTTTGGGACTGTATGATAGAAAAACTAAAAAGTGCACTTATTATACGCATCATCCAGATGACATAAAAAGTATTAGTAGTAATTATATTACCTATGTGTTTGAAGATAGTGACCACAAATTATGGATCAGTACAGGTGATGGGTTGAATATGATGGATAAAAAAACCAAAACCTTTACCGCTTTCAGGCACGATGAAAAAAATGAGAAATCTCTTAACCAAACAACTCCAGGGTATCTTTTTGAAGATAGCAAAAAACAACTTTGGGTAGGTGGAGGAGCAGGTCTATGCCTGATGGACAAAACCAAGGGGGAGTTCAAAAATTTTACAAAAAAAATTGGCCGCAACAGTTTAGCGCATAATGATGTGATGGCTATTGAAGAGGATTCCAGGGGATTTCTGTGGGTTGGAACACAAAATGGAGGCATCAGTTTATTGGATCCTAACCAAGAAATTTTTTATAATTATGCGGTGGATCCCGGAGAAGCTACCAGTCTTAATGATAACTCAATATACACGATTTACAAGGATAGAAAAGGGAATATGTGGGTTGGAACTTTTAGTCACGGACTTAATATTATGAGTGTCGACGGTAATAAGTTTACGCTTTACAAATCCAAAACTTCTACTAATAGTTTAAGTAATAATAGTGTTCTAAGCTTTGTAGAAGATTCCAAAAATAATCTTTGGGTCAGTACAGATGGCGGAGGAATTAATTTGTTCGATCGCAAGAATCAAAAGTTTACAGTTTATAAACACCAGGAAGGCAATACAAAAAGTATTTCAGGTAATTATGTTTTAAAAATTATTGAAGACCATGATGAAAACCTATGGTTGGGTACCTGGGCAGACGGCATTACGGTATTCAATAGAGAAAAAAACTCCTTCAAACATTTTAAAAATATTCCAAAAGATTCAACGAGTATAAGCTGTAATAATATTCTTACAATTTTCGAAGATTCAGATCAAAATATTTGGGTAGGTGCTTTTAAAGGGGGGCTCAATTTATATAATCCTAAAGAGGGAAACTTTATACGTTACAATTCGCTTCCTAACCATTCTGATGGATTTAATCATAAAGGAATAAATTCCATATATGAGGATACCAAGGGTAATTTGTGGGTTGGAAGTGAAGGTGCAGGGTTATTACTATTTAATAGAAAAACAAAAAAATTTACCGCCTTTGAGCATACTGAAAGTAAAAATAGCATCAGTAGTAACAATGTGCTTTGCATTTTTGAGGATAGCAAAAAGCGGCTTTGGGTAGGCACTCGGGACGGGTTCAATCAATTTGATAGTAAGACTGGAAAATTTAAAAACTACAATAAGAAAGCTGGTCTGCCGGGCGAAGAAGTTCCGGGAATTCTGGAAGACGCGCATGGTAATTTATGGCTAAGCACCAGCAATGGTATTTCACGTTTCACTGTAAAAGACGGCCGCTTCAAAAATTTTAGCAGCACCGATGGGTTGCAAGGTAATGAGTTTACAAGAAATGCATTTTGCAAATCAAAGTCCGGAGAAATGTATTTTGGTGGTTCCAACGGATTTAATGCATTTTTCCCCGATAGTATAAAAGAAAATTCATTTGAGCCGCCTCTGGTAGTAACCGGTTTTCAAATATTTAATAAACCGGTCAAAATTTCAGACAGCTCTGAAGGAAGTTCTTTTCTAACGGCACATATATCTGAAACAAAAGACCTCACCCTTTCTTATAAAGAATCAGTTATCTCTTTTGAGTTTGCTTTGCTGGATTATACATCACCATCAAAAAAACAATATTCCTATAAGCTGGAGGGATTCGATAAGGAATGGAATAATGTCGGTACTGCCCATGCTGCTACTTATACTAATCTTAATCCGGGAGAATATAAATTCAAAATAAAGACGCAAAATTCAGATGGTGAATGGTCGAAAAATATCACATACCTCAATCTTAAGATAACCCCACCTTTCTGGGAAACCTGGTGGTTTCGAACGCTGTCGGTTCTACTTTTCGCAGGAAGTATATTACTCTTTTTCAGCATTAGGATGAAAAGAGTTAAAAACCAAAAAGCACAATTGGAAAAATTGGTAAAAGAAAGAACAGATGAAGTGGTGCAACAAAAGGAAGTTCTTCAACAGCAATCAGATGTGTTGGTTAATATCAATGCCGAACTTGTTTTACAACGTGCTGATGCCGAAAAGGCAAACCGTGCAAAAAGCGTTTTCCTGGCCACAATGAGTCATGAGATACGTACTCCCATGAACGGGGTGATTGGCACTACCTCCCTTTTAGTGGATACTTCTTTAAATGATGAGCAAAAGCGCTATGTTGATATTATAAAATCGAGTGGTGAAAATCTCCTCTCTGTCATTAATGATATTCTCGACTTTTCTAAAATAGAATCTGAAAAATTAGAACTGGAACATCAGCCCTTTGATCTTCGAAGTAGTGTTGAAGAAGTACTGGATCTATTCGCAGGAAAGGCAGCGCTTGTAGGAATTGATCTTATTTATCAAATGGATTATAATGTGCCTGCTCAGATCTATGGCGATTCTGTCCGATTAAAACAAATCCTCTTAAACCTGACCGGTAACGCCATAAAATTTACTCAAAAAGGTGAAATATTTATTGGTATAAAACTATTAAATGAAAAGGATGGGAATATAGAGATAGGCTTCGAAGTAAAAGATTCAGGTATTGGGATTCCTGCCAATAAAATCAATACTCTTTTCCAGGCCTTCACTCAGGTGGATTCATCCACCACACGCAAGTATGGAGGCACAGGTTTAGGTTTGGCAATCTCCAAACGCCTTGTTGAATTAATGGGTGGTGAAATTTATATACAAAGCGAACCTGGAAAAGGAAGCAGTTTCCATTTTACTGTGATTACACAACCTTGCAAAAATGCGGTACGCAGTTATGTGTATACAAATATTGCAGGATTAATAAACAAACGCATATTGATTGTTGATGATAACGAAACCAATCTGAAAATTTTAAGCGACCAATTAGAAAATTGGAAATTTATTTCAATTATTGCCCATTCTGTAAAAGAGGCTATTGACATTTTAGGAAAAGAGCGTTTTGATATGGTCATAAGCGACATGGAGATGCCGGAGATTGATGGAACACAATTGGCTATTCATATAAAAAAACACTACCCACAACTTCCGGTAATTTTATTAAGTTCTTTGGGTGATAACCGCAATAAAACGAATGAGCACCTATTTTGCTCTGTATTAAGCAAGCCAATAAAGCAAATAGAATTACACAAAGCAATATTAAAAGGATTTAAGGAAGGTCATAATATTATTGCTGAAAAGAAAGCGGACCAAAATTCTAAACTAACAACAAACTTTGCCTTAAACTTCCCTTTAAAAATACTGATTGCCGAAGACAATATTGTAAATCAAACACTCATCACTATGGTGATGAAGAAGCTCGGTTATACCCCGGATATGGCTGTCAATGGACTTAAAGCTATAGAAGCCTTGAATGAAAAGGATTACGATATTGTGCTTATGGACATTCAGATGCCCGAGATGGACGGATTGGAAGCTACCCAATTAATAAGAGCACAGTTACACTATCAACCCATTATTATTGCAGTGACAGCAAATGCAATGAACGAAGATAAAGAAGCATGCATGAAGGCTGGGATGGATGATTATATCAGTAAACCTTTACAGCTTGAAAAACTCATTATTTTATTAGAAAAATGGGGGGAGAAAATAAAAATAGCTGTATAGCCGTTTTGTAAGTGGAAGCCCGAACACGCCACCATAAGGTCAATCCGCAAACTCGGGTTGGATTCGGAATAATCATCACATTCATCTTTGTTATCAATATTTCCTCTAAGTAAGCACACTCTCTCTGTGGACTCAAATCTTTTTCATAATCTTCACCAACATTTTGGCAATGATATCATATCCTTTGTCTGATGGATGCAGGCCATCGTAGGTCATGTCGATGGCGCCAGTGGGATATGGATATTGGTCAGTATCCGGGTTGAAAGGAATTGGAATGTAGTCAGGATACAGATAATTTTTGTAGGTCCCCTTTGCTTGGGTATCCTTCAGACGTTTATATTTCACCAGGTTTGTTAAGGTGATACCACTTTTATGATAGAGGTCTACCAACTTGAACTTTTCAAATTGTGCAATGGCCTTTATTACATCGGCAAACTGCTCCAGTGTTTGTCCATTCTTTTCTTTGTAAGAACCATGTGCGGAGTTTTTCATATTGTTGATATAAACAAAATCTGTACGCTGCATCGGTGTGATGAGGATAATCTTTGCTTCTTTATTTAAACTTCGGAGTTTGTCTATGATTATGCGAAAAGATCCATTCAGGGTATTGTTACCGGTATTGGTTTGATAATCTGTGAGTGTACCTATTGGCCGGCCCTGCCACCAATCGTTCGTACCCAAAAAGATGGAATAGATATCAGCCTTTTCAAGCCCGAGTTTTTCAATTTCGTTGGCAATGCCACCTGAAGTCCATCCATTATGGCCCTGGTTTGTATAATGGATATTAGGCAATTTTTCTACTACTCTTGTCATATACCCTTTTGTAATCCTGTTACCAGTTTCATCCCGGTGCTCGTTTAAGTAGGTAATGGAATCTCCAATAGCTACCCAGCTTATTTCCTTTTTTGTGAAAGAAGTGAAAACACAAATAACTGTAAGCAGTAGTATGACCTTTTTCATTTGCAAGTTTTTTGATAATATTTCACCTGATCTTTATGAAGTTAATTTCAGCCTCCAGAAATTTTGAAGATATATGATAATGAGTGCAATCAGAATCGCTGGACCCTGAGGATACAGTTTATCTTCCTCCGGGATTACTGTTTTGTTGTGCAATCTTTATCTGCATCACTGTTGCTATTGACAAAGCTCTTTCCTTTGCCTTTGAAGCTATGGTTCCTTCAAATAATTCATCAATGGTGGAATTAAAATAATGTAACCAGGTGTCGAAGTGGTGCTTTAATAAAGGCGTTTTATTTTGTAAATCAAGATGGATTTTCATAGGGTTGTTCTGATACATATTCCTCTCGAATAAAATACTTTCCCAAAAATTGGCAATGACAGGAAGATGTGTGTCAATATTGATCCTGACTACATCATTAAAAATGTAGTTAATGGAGTTATCATTTAAAAGCTTTGTATAAAAAACTTGTAACATTAGATCAATATCTTCTCTGCCAGCAATATCTATTTTCATGTCCTACGCAATTATGAATTTTTTTACGGGTGACCGATTCTGGGGCGAGATTTCAGACCCCGGCGTTTGTCAGACGGAGATAGCCAGGCCAGAGTCTTCAGGTCACACGGAGACCGTCAGACCTGAAGAGTAAGAAAATTTTCTTAATCATTTATCTGTTCCAGCACCAGGCTTAATTCCTTTGCAAGTTCCTGCACATCGGGTTCCCGGAATATGCCGAGATGACCTCCTGGAACTGTGATCAATTTAACGTCACCCGTAAAAACATTAGCCCAACCCATTAAAGGGCTATCATTTATTTCTAATGGTGGATTTGTAGCCTGAATTAAAATTACTTTACCGGTGTAAGGCTTAGCCTGGTAATTTAAAAATTCATTACTTTTTAATCTGTTTGGCGGTGGAGCTTCTACAAATCTCTCAGATACTTTCGAATAAGATTTTTTGAAGAAAAACTTAAGCAGATCAAGCGGCGTTGACCCTGAATTGCTGACGCTTTTTAATCTTTTAATATAATACATCAGTTTTTTCCTTCTGTATTTCAGAGAGCGTGTCGGTAAGGCTGCCTTTGTTGAATAAAATTCCAATAATATTAAAGCAGAAACCGTATTGCCCAGGGCTTGCAATTGCTGGGCTATTTCCACCGCAACTTTTCCACCACCACAATAGCCTGCAATATGATATGGTCCTTCGGGTTTTAATTGCTTGATTTCATTTACATAATGAGCAGCGATATCTTCCACTTTCGCAGATTGCACGGGCGGTAAATAAAAAAGTGGTTGATCTTTCCCAATATATTTCCCTAATGTTCGAACCTGATCAAAAAAGATAAGTCCAAATAAAGGATTTTTCATTCCTTCTTTTTGTATAGGGATGATGTATTTTCCTTCCCCGTTCTGTCCACCAAAATTCACATGGTCCTCCAGGCCAATTCGTTCTAACCTCTCCGCAATGGCTTCCACTTCACTATCCGTCAGTTTTGAATTGTTGAATAAATTAGTAGGTTTTTTACTATTAATATATGTTGCAAGCGATTCTACAGTCGGGTGATCAAAAATTTCTTTCAAGGGCACCTCCAGTGAAAATTCCTTCCGGATGGCAGATATTAATTGTACCGCAAGCATAGAATGCCCTCCTATATCAAAATAATTTTCATGAATCCCAATATTCTCAAGACCTAATAATTGTTGCCAGATATGAACCAGTGTAATTTCCAGTTCATTGCGTGCAGCAACAAATTTATCGCGAACCAAGGCACTGGTATCCGGGTCAGGCAATGCCTTTCTGTCTATTTTCCCGTTGGGTGTTAAAGGCATAACCTCTACCGGCACCCAGAGGGTCGGAATCATGTAGTCAGGCAATCTTTCTTTTAAATTTTCTTTAATGCTTTCGGCATTAAAATTTTCGGCTACCACGTATGCTACCAATAATTTATTACCTGGAGTTTTGTCTTTTACAATAACTACGGCTTGCCTTATTCCTTCTATTTGTAATAGTACCTGTTCAATTTCTCCGAGTTCAATTCTGAAACCACGAATTTTTACCTGGTCATCCTTTCTTCCGAGGAATTCTATGTTGCCATCCGGTAGCCATCGGCACATATCCCCTGTACGATACATTTTAGTTCCATCAGCTATAAATGGATTGCTGGAAAACTTTTCATCCGTTAATTCAGGAAGGTTCAAATAACCGCGAGCTACCTGCACTCCACCAATGCATAGTTCTCCCGTTACTCCCAGGGGAACAAGTTGTAAATTCCTGTCCAGTATATATACATCAACACTATTAATGGGTGTTCCGATTGTAACGAGGTTGCTTGCTCCTTGTACCGCTGCAACCGTAGACCAAACCGTACCCTCCGTTGGTCCATACTCGTTATAAAGTGCTACATTCTTAGTTTGCGAGTAATGTTCAGAAACCAATTGATCGTCCAACTTTTCACCTGCTACAATTACATTTGCTAACGACGACGTTTGTACCAGGCCATCGTCCAATAAAAACCGGTAATAAGAGGGAACACACAAAATAGTGTTTGCCTCCGCAAGTAATCGTTTAACAACCGGAGGTTCTTTAATCTCATAATCTCTGCATACAATTAATTTACCTCCTGTTACTAGTGAACCGAAGATGACTGCTACAGAGGAATCAAAAGCAATCGAAGGTATCAAAAATACCGAGCCCATATTGGTATAATAATCCCGCCGCGACAAGGTTGACGCCACCAAACTTTTGTGTTCTATCATTACACCCTTTGGTTTTCCGGTAGAACCAGATGTATATATTATATAACATAAGTCTTCAGCATTTATATCTACGGCTATTTTTGAAACAGGTTGATTCGCAATAGTTGCCCAGTCGCTTTGAAGATCAATGGCTTCAAAATTATTATTTGAACGAGACTGGTAATTCGTAGTGCTATCCGTAATCAATACAGGGGCTGCTATATCATTCAATATATAATCAATGCGTTCATGCGGATACGTTGGATCAATGGGCACATACGCGCCGCCAGCTTTTAATATGCCCCAGATTCCTATTATAATTTCGATTGATCGTTCCATACAAATGGGAACGAGTTGACCTTTGTGAATTCCTTTTAGTTTCAGGTAGCTGGCGAACTGGTTCGATCTATCACTTAATTCCCGGTAAGTGATTTGTTTTTCCTGGAATACTATCGCAATGGATCCAGGAGTTTTTTCAACTTGTTGCTCAAAGAGATCTACAATTGAAATATTCTGTGGATATTTTACTGTTTTATTAAATTCAAGACGCAACTGGTGTTCCTCACCTTTAGTCAGCATTTCTAATAAGCCTATACGTCGAAGTGGCTCACTGGTAATAGATTGAAGCAGTACTTTATAATGGTTCACCATTCGCAAAATGGTTTCTTCCCTGTACAAATCAGTGCAGTACTCAACCACGCCCTGCAAACCCAATGGAGTTTCTAACATGGAGAAGGTTAGATCGAATAATGATGTTGTATGTTTATAGCTGCCTTCCCTGGATAACTGTACTTCTCCAAAATGTAATTCAGGAATATCCGGTGTATTTTGAAGAATAAACATTACCTGGAATAACGGATTGCGGCTCATATCCCTTTGCAGAACAACTGCATCAACTACTTTTTCAAAAGGAACTTCCTGATTTTCGTATGCCTCCAGCATAGTACGTTTTACCTGTTTCAAGAGATCGGAAAATGAAGTATTGCCTTTAACCTCACTGCGGAGTACAAGTGTATTAATAAAAAATCCGATTAATTTTTCCAATTCCTGCTGTTGCCTGCCGGCGATGGGGCTTCCCACACAAATATCTTCCTGCCCGCTATATCGATATAACAAAACCTTAAACGAAGCCAATAAAGTCATAAACAACGTGGCACCTTGCTGCTGACAGAAATGTTGCAGCCGCTCACTTAACCCGGAATCGATATTAAAAGCGATCATCGCTCCTCTTCTGCTTTGCACAGCCGGTCTTGGATAGTCAGTCGGAAGCTCTAACGGTTCGACACCATGAAGCTTATTTTTCCAATACCCTATCTTTTTTTCAATGACCTCCTGCTGTAAATAATTACGCTGCCATATTGCAAAATCGGCATACTGAACAGGAAGGGGCGATAAATCAGCAAGACGATTTTCAATGAATGATTTATATAGCTCAATTATTTCTTTTACAAAAATTGAAATGGACCAACCATCGGATGCGATATGGTGCATCGTCACCACCAGCACATATTCATTTTCATTCAAGGTGATAAGATGAGCACGCATCATATCATCTTTAGAGAGGTCGAAAGGAACTTTGATTAATTGTTCAATGTGATTATCTAAAGACTCAAGGTCCTGTTTATAAAATGATTGATCTAACACGAGTTGAAAGGTCTCCGTATCCTTGATAACCTGGAATGCCTGCCCTTCCTCTTCCCGGAACACGGTTCTGAAAACTTCATGACGATTCATCACTTCCTTTAGCGCTTTATTTAAAGCTTCAATATTCAATGTTCCTCTCAATCGCATTACTGCCGGTCGATGATATTGTACACTGCCTTCCAGTTTATCGATAAACCACAAACGCTCCTGGCTAAACGATAATGGAATGTGTTCAGGTCTTGGTACGGGTATAATTGAAGGAAGAACCGTTTTGCCTGATTGTTTTTCTACCTGTTCTGCCAACGATTTAATGGTGGGATAATCGAAAATATCCCCGATTGGCATCTCTACTACAAACTCCTTCCGGATAGCCGAAATTAATCGAACCGCAAGAAGTGAATGGCCTCCCAGTTCAAAGAAATCATCGTTGATCCCTACCTGCTCAACTTCGAGGACATCCTGCCAGATATCGGCTAATCTTAATTCCGTATCAGTTCTTGGAGCTTCATACTTGTTAGCTAACTCCCCGGATACATCCGGATCAGGTAAAGACTTTCTGTCTATTTTACCATTCGGCAGCATGGGAAAACTTTCAATCTCTACAAACAATGACGGCACCATATACTCAGGCAACTTCTCATTGAGATAAGTTATGATCCCTTCCCGGTCAAATATTCCATCAGTAACTACGTATGCTATGAGTCGTTTATTTCCTTGTTTATCTTCCCTGGCAAGTACCACTCCCTGACCGACCTCCTCATGTTGCTGCAACACCGTTTCAATTTCTCCCAATTCTACTCTGTATCCACGGATTTTCACCTGGTCATCTACCCTCCCAATAAATTCGATATTGCCATCAGCAAGATATCGTACCAGGTCACCTGTCCGGTACATTAATGACTTACCATCTTTATCAAATGGATTTGAAATAAATTTCTGAGTGGTTAATTCTTCATTGTTTAAATATCCTCTAGCAACTCCATCTCCTGCAATATGCAACTCACCAGCTACGCTGATAGGACATAGACCCAGTTCCTTTGATAAAACATAAACCCGTGTGTTCGAAAATGGCTTACCGATGGGTATTGTTTGATTGTACTTAATTCCCGGCTGAACTTCATGAAGTAATTTTCCGATTGAAGTTTCTGTCGGGCCATAGTGATTCACTACCCTGCAGGTTGCATTTGATAACCTGATATTCTCAATCAACTCAGCATGCAATGACTCGCCTCCAAATACCATTAGCCCGGAAGGCAATAACAATTTTCCATCCAGGGATAATGCTTTCCAATGGGAGGGAACTATTTTTAAACATTCAATAGTATGATCGCGGAAGTATTGGTGTAAATATTCTATGTTACTCACAGATTCTTTAGAGAATACATGCAATGATCCACCAAATACCAGGGAACTATAAATTACGGTATTTCCGAGATCGGTTGCAATTGATGAAACCAATGCATAGGATTTGAACTGCTCAATCTTAAGTTGCTGATTTAATCCAAACACATAATCAACAAGATTATAATGCCCGATCATCACTCCCTTTGGTTTCCCGGTGGAACCGGAAGTATAAATCACGTAGGCCAGATGTTCCGGACGAAGATCTGTTTGTACATGACCGGTAGACTGGCTCTTTACGGGAGACAATGGGTCATCTATTTCTACAATCTCTATATCATCTGCAATAGGTAAAGCAGAACTACTCTCCATGGTGCTGATGACAATCTTTGCTTTGGTATCTCCGAATACAAAAGCTTTTCTGTCTTCTGGAAAATCAGGTTCAATGGGAACATACGCGGCACCCGCTTTTAATATTCCAAGGAGCCCTATTATCATTTGGTGCGAGCGCTCCACGCAAAGTGGAACCAGCGAGTCTTCCCTTATTCCTTTTGAGCGGAGATAATGAGCTATCTGGTTTGATCGTTCATTTAGCGCTCTATAGGAATAAGAATGTTCTTCAAAAACAAGCGCAATCTCATCAGGTATTTTGTTTGCAAGGTCAACAAACAGGTCAACAATAGTTTTCCCTTTCATTTGTTCAAAAGGCATAGAAGTACCCTCACCAAGGAATTGCTGATGCTCTTCTTGAATAAGCATCGGTAACAATCCTATTTTTTGCTGCGGCGCTTTTACTATTGACTTCAGTAACTCTTTAAAATGCACGATCATCCTGTGCATGGTCTGTTCCGCATAGAGATCAGTGCTATATTGTACAGACACCTGCAAACCATTTGGGGTGCTGGTAACAAAAAAGGTTATATCAAACTTGGATATATTGGATTCAAATTGCTCACCTGATAATTTTACTTTTCCCAAACGCAGTTCCGTAACTTCTGGCGTATTATGCAATACCAACATTACCTGGAACAAAGGACTCCTGCTTGGATCTCTTTCCCGTACTACGGCATCAACCACTTTTTCAAAAGGGACTTCCTGGTGTTCATAAGCCTCAAGGGTAGTCGTTTTTACCTGCTGCAGAAGTTTTATAAATGAGGTGGAACTTACTACTTCTGTTCGTAAGGCGAGTGTGTTAATAAAAAAGCCTATCAGGGCTTCGGTTTCCTGCTGTTGCCGGCTTGCTATGGAAGTTCCCACACATATATCCTGTTGTCCGCTGTAACGGTGCAATAATATTTTAAGTGCCGTTAACAAGGTCATGAATAAAGTAGTGCCTGCCTGCCGTGTCAATTCTTCCAACTGGTCTGAAAGTTCTTTATCAATACGAAAACCGGTTGAAGCGCCGCGAGTGGTACCAAATGCAGGCCTCTCGAAATCTGCAGGAATCCGAAGGGCTGCTACACCCTTTAATTTATCCCGCCAGTAACCAAGCTTATAATCTAATAATTCTCCCTGTAAATATTTTTGCTGCCAGATAGCATAGTCGGCATATTGTATGGGAAGAGCTGTTAATTGTGGTTGCTGTCCTTTGTCGAAAGCATTGTATAATTCAACAACTTCTTTTACTATAATGGAAATAGACCAGGCGTCGGATGCAATATGGTGTATGGTAACCACAAGAACATGTTCCTCATCACTCAGACAAATCAAATGTGCCCTGATCATAAAGTCTGTTGACAGGTCAAAGGGTTTCCTGATTAATTGTTTTATGGCCAGGTGTAAGGACTCAATGTTTTCTTTATATTCTGCACCCTCGATAATGGATAACTCCCAGAGGTCTTTATCTTTTACAAATTGATAGCCTTTCCCTTCGCGCTCCTTGATAACCGATCTTAATACCTCGTGACGATTCACAATATTTTGTAAGGAGTACAATAAAGCCTCCCGGTTCAACTCACCCTTCAGCCTGAATACTGAAGGCATATGATATTGAAGACTGCCTTCCAGCTGATCAATAAACCACAAGCGTTCCTGGCTAAACGAGAGAGGTATAAAATCAGGTCTTGGATCCACTGCATGTATAGGAGGAAGAATAGAACCTTTGCCGTGTGTTTCAATATGTAACCCTAATTCTGCAATGGTAGGATGAACAAACAGGTCTTTCACCACCAGTTCCACCTCAAGTTCTTTCCGGATGGATGAAATGACACGCATGGCAAGCAGTGAATGACCGCCGAGTTCAAAGAAATTATCGTAAATGCCTATACGCTCCACAGCCAGTAAATCCTGCCAGATGGTAGCGATGCTTCTTTCCAGATTGGTTCGTGGCGGTTGATAATTTAGAGTATTAACAAAACTTCTGTCTTGTCGCTGGGTTAAAAAAATCCTGTCTACTTTTCCATTGGCAGTAAGCGGCAATTTCCCGAGAGTGATTAATTCAGATGGGATCATGTATTCAGGCAGACTTTGCTGCAGCACTGACCTGATATCCTTTTGAAGCAGCGCACTGATATCAGTAAATAAAGGAATATTAGTGGATAAAGAGCTGCTACTGATGTTCTTTTCATTATAAGGCTGGTTAAACAACCTTTCGGAAGACGAAGGATCGATCAATAGATTTATTAGCAGCGGATTTTCGTGAAGCAACAATTTGTAATGGTACCCTTTAACCTTTGCTGTATTCAATATCTCTTCAACAACAATCGCATCGGAATCTTCTTTTGCCATAAAACCCACAACGTTTCCAACCGTATTGAGCGTTTTCTCCTGGAGTGCCTTGTATAATAGTCTTTCCTGGGATAAGCGTGGATTCGGAACGTCCTTTAATGCTATAAGGTCATCACCTTTTTCCAATTGTTGAAGAATGGATTTCTTAGCAGGAATACCGTCCCAACTTTTCCATGACGCTTCGTTCACCGAAACGCTTGTTCCTACATAAAGAATGACAGTAAAACGATATAGCGTTAATTCATTTATGTAATTCCCTTGCTTCCATTTTATTTCTACATGCGTGATCTGGGGGTAAAGCAACTGAAGTTTCAAAAAATAATCGGGAGAAAAACAAAGTTCTTCCTCTTTGAAACTTTCCTGCTCCATGATCCATTTAAAATCCTTAATACTTACTGAATGCTGCAGTTTATCAATATTAAGACGGCCTTTAAACAATTCCAGTAATCGATTATCTCGCACATCACCAATAATGATCCGTCCGTTACCTTTTAGAATAGAAATACTTTTCGAGATTACATCCGTCATGTAATCTTCTCCGGGAAAATACTGAATAATAGAGTTTAGGATAATGGTATCAATTTCCTCTTTGGGGTCTACGCTGACTTCATGTGCTGCACATACCTGTAGTTCAGTAGGCCCATAGTCTCTCAGTCCTTTACTTATTCTTTGGCTGATTTGATTAATAGATGATTTTGAAAAATCAGTGCCAATATATTTTTTTATTTTACCGGCCAGCTGATAATATATCAACCCGGTTCCACTACCGATTTCGAGTACCCGTTCTGGGTTCACGGAGTAAATTACTTTCATGATATCCTCCAGCCATTCACGCATCTGTTCTTCTGGGATCACTCCTCCCGTAAAACTATCATTCCATCCAATCAGGTTAAATTCTTCATCAAGAACCTCATCTTCACCTTCGGTTTTTCCATATTCGGTTTCATACAGTTCCTTCCAGCTTGCAATGAGGCGGCTGTACAACTCACGTTCTTTGATCTTTACTACATCAAGGCTTGGTACGATATATCCAACAAGGCGTTTAGTAGTTTCTTTATCTTCTTTGGCAAGGACCACAGCCTGGTTCACCAGGCCACTTTGCAGTAAAACGCTTTCTATTTCTCCCAGCTCGATCCGGTAACCCCTGATTTTGACCTGCTCATCCAGCCTCCCTAAAAATTCAATGTTTCCTTCTTTCGACCATCGAACAAGATCACCGGTACGATATAAACGACCACCCGAAGTAGTATCGAATAGATCCGCTACAAATTTTTGATCAGTAAGCTCAGGGCGATTCAGATAACCTAACGAGATGCCATCTCCGCCAATATACAATTCCCCTGGTACACCCACTGGTACCAGTTGCTTATTGCTGCTGAGAACAAATAATTTTGTATTCGCTAAAGGTTTTCCGATTGGAATAATACCGCCTTCCTTAGCTTCCCGGATAGGGAAAGAGGTAGCATATACGGTGGTTTCTGTTGGGCCGTAAACGTGAATGATTTTATCATCCCCTAATATCGATAAGGCTTTGCGAACGTGAGATAAGGATACCATTTCCCCGCCAAATAATATCTTTCGCATTCCCTGTAACCTTGTGGGATCCGTATCTATAAAAGTATTAAAGAGAGCGGTTGTAATGAAACAAACGGTTATTTTTTCACTTTCAATGATATTCGATAATTCATATACATCATATGCCCAATCATCTTTTATAAGATAAAGGCTTGCTCCCAAAAGAAGAGCACTGTATATATCGTATACAGAACCATCAAATGCATAATTGGACCATTGAAGAATCCGGTCATTTGAAGTTACAGAGATCTCTCCAGGCTCATAAACCAGTTTAATAACATTGCGATTGCTTACTAATATCCCTTTGGGACGACCTGTTGTACCAGAGGTATACATGATATACACGGGCGAATCCAATTCGGTTTGAATCCCGGTTGTTTTTTTTGAGGCTGACAAAGATTCATTCACACTGACAGTGGAATATTCCTGCAATTCGAATGATAGGAGTAAATCATAGCCAGAATAAACGATATCATTGATGCCTGCATCGTCAATAATATATTTAATTCTATCTGCAGGATATGCGGTGTTTAATGGAACATAAACGCATCCGGCTTTTAAAATTCCGAACATCGCAATTATGGTATCAATTCCACGATACGATAACAATCCAATATTCTTTCCGGGTTGAATGCCTTTTGTGATTAAATAATTTGCAAGCTGATTGGAGCGGTCATTCAGTTCCTTATACGTCAATCGCTCCTCACCAAAAACGACTGCTGTTTGATCAGGTGAAATGTTTGATTGCTCTTCAAACAAACTGGCCAGGTTACTATGTTTTGGGTAATCAGCCTTTGTATCATTAAATTCATGAAGCAATTGATTTTTTTCATCACTGCTAAGCATTGAAAGAAATCCAATTTTCATTTCCGGGGACTGGACAACCGAAGTAAGTAATTCTTTAAAGTGCGCCATCATTCGCTCAACCGTTTCCTTACTATACAAATCGGTTGAATATTCTATATATCCAGACAAGCCCTGCGCGTTTTCCGACATGTTGAGAAATAACTCAAACATGGCTGTTGTGCTTTTGAGTGTATCAAGGGACAACCGGGCTTCACCTAATTCTAATGTGGGCACGTCCGGGGTATTCTGCCAGCCAAACATTACCTGAACAAGAGGATCAGTACCCATATCACGTCCACCTATAATTGCTTCAACTACTTTTTCGAAAGGAACTTCCTGGTGCTCATAAGCCGCCAGCGTGGTTGCCCTTACCTGTTGTAATAACTCAACAAAAGTGAGGCTATCATTCACATCGCTTCGCAATGCCAACGTATTTACAAAAAATCCAATGAGCGAGTCAAGATATCGCTGTTGCCTTCCCGCTATAGCGCTGCCCACCACGATGTCCTGTTGACCACTGTACCGATGTAGTAATACTTTAAAGCCGGCGAGTATGGTCATGAACATGGTAGCGCCATTTCGCTGGCTTAAGGCTTGCAATTGTTCAGACAATTCCTTATTGATCTTAAAACTTACCATCGCGCCCCGGGTGCTTTGGATGGTTGGACGAACAAAATCAGTGGGCAACCGAAGAACTTTTGCATCCTGTAATTTATCTTTCCAATAACTTAGTTTTTTTTCAAGTGCATTTCCATCTAAAGACTTGCGCTGCCACATCGCATAATCGGCATATTGTATTTCAAGAGGTTCTAATTTGGGTACTCTTCCTTCTTCAAATGATGCATAGAGTTCGACCACTTCTTTTACCAGAATTGATACAGACCATCCATCTGAAGCGATATGATGCAAGGTTACTACCAGTACATGTTCCCCGGGATTCAAAGAAATCAGGTGGGCCCTGAGCATGTAATCTTTTGAAAGAACAAACGGCTCCTGCTTTATAGTAGTTATATATAATTGTAAGGCTTCGCGGTTGTTATTATATTTTAAACCATTCACCAGTGTTAATTCCCAGGCATCCTTATCATTAATATGCTGATAGGGCTTTCCATCCTCCTCCCTGATCACGGATCGAAGAACTTCATGGCGATTCACTAAAGTTTGAAAGGCAAAAGCCAATGCTTCTTTATTCACACTGCCTTTCAACCATAAAACAGTAGGAACATGATATTGAACGCTGCCCTCTAACCGGTCAATAAACCAAAGTCGTTCCTGGCTATAGGATAATGGTATTTTTTGAGTTGTATTTCTATCGAAGCGGGTTATTTTATTGTCAGAATCAACCCTGTTTGTTTTCCAGTTTTCATTGCTAAGAAATTCAATGATTGATTTTTTATTTGCTTTTATCTGTTCGAGTAAAGTTTTATCAATATCAAGATCCTCTTGTACTTTAAGTTGAAGTTGTTCATTATTCAGTATGATCTCTACCCCTTGCTGTTTGGCTAAGTATATTAAATCAATTGCTTTCAGAAAGCTCGGTTCCATAATGTAGAATTAAGGCTTTTTTCTTTTAGATGTCTAATAATTTAAATACAGTTTCATCTTTTTCTTTCTTCCCATTATTGGATTGTATTTCTATGTATTTGCCTAAATCATTAATACATGTAAATTGAAACAAGGCATGTATTGGGATAGATACCAGTAAAACACTCTCAATACCCGTTCTCATTCTCATGGCCAGTAAAGAATGGCCTCCCAATTCAAAAAAGTTGTCATACATCCCTACCTTTTCAAGATGAAGTAGTTCTTTCCAGATTTCAGAAAGTTTTTCCTCCACATCATTTCGTGGAGCAACATATTTATTAGCGTCTACAAGACTATCTCCATCAGGATCAGGGAGCATTTTCTTGTTTACCTTTCCATTTCTAGTGAGCGGAAGGGTTGTGAGTTCCACCCATAGGGCGGGGATCATATATTCAGGCAGATTTTGTTTGAGATAATCCAGTACTGTCTCCTTACTAAATGATTGTTCAGGAACTACGTAACCCACCAAACGCTTATTACCTTCTTTGTCTTCCTTTGCCAATACCACCGCCTGGCGGACTCCTTCGGATTGCTGTAAAACACTTTCAATCTCCCCCAGTTCTATTCTAAAGCCTCTGATCTTTACCTGGTCATCTATTCTTCCCATGTATTCGATGTTGCCATCAGGCAGCCACCTGCCTACATCGCCGGTTTTATAAATCCTTGCTCCAGGCTCTTTACTGAAAGGATTTTTTATAAACTTCTCTTCTGTCAGCTCTGCCCTATTTAGATAACCACGAGCTAAACCTGCACCTCCAATACAAATTTCTCCGGCAACGCCAACAGGTAGCAGACTATTACTCTGATTCACAATATATAATTGTACGTTGTCCAGTGGTTTCCCGATTGAAATTCCATTCTTTATTTTTTGATGGTCTTCCACACTTTGAAAACGATACGTACTGCAGCCCACTGTAGCTTCTGTTGGCCCGTATTCATTAACAATTTCTACATGGATACCCTTACTATAAAAAGCATCAAACTGCCCCGCATGTAAAGCTTCCCCGCCAATGACTAACCTTTTGGTTAATAAACTTTCACCAGCAAGTTGCATGGCAGATTCTAATAATATTAGATGCGATGGTGTTATTTTAATAAAATCGTAAGGGGAATATTTTTGAAGATTGATGTCTTCAAATACTTCCAGCGATTGCTTTGATCCTATCACCACTGATTTACCAGACAGCAAAGGCATAAATAAAGCTGTAAGCGAAGCATCGAAAGTATAGGATAAGTGTATAAAACTTCCTGAATTTTTAGATGCATCATCGATATATTTTGCTTTATTATTGAGAAGATAGTTCAATAATGAAAAATGTTCTATCATTACTCCTTTTGGCTTACCTGTGGAACCTGAAGTATAGATTATATAAGCAAGATGAGATGAAGTGAAAGTAATTGGCAAATTTTCTTTTGGCATGCCCTCCACGACTTGCCAATCTTCTAACTGTATAATTTCAAGCGAACCCGGGATGGAGATTTTTGATATGATTTCTTTGTTACATAAAATTAACCCGGCGTTAATATCTTCCAAAATGAAGGTTATGCGTTCGGCAGGATATTCCGGATCAATCGGCACATAAGCCCCGCCAGCTTTCAGGATACCCAGGATCCCTATCAGCATTTCAGGGGATCGGTCTATACAAATGGGGACTAAAGTTTCTTCAGTCACTCCTTTATTTCTTAAATAATGAGCCAGTTGGTTGGATCGCTGATTGAGTTGATCGTATGTTAGCTCCACATCTTTAAACGCCACAGCGAGCGCTTGAGGTGTTTTACGAACCTGTCCTTCGAATACATCGATCACTGTTTTATCAGATGGCATTTCTGCAACTGTATCATTAAAATGTAGCAGGAGTTGATTTTCTTCATGTCGGGAAAGTATTGATAAAAGGCCTATCCTTTCATTAGGTTTGGTTATAATGGAGGAAAGCAGCTTTTTAAAATGCGCAATCATCCTGTCGATTGTATGTCGGCTGAAAAGGTCGGTGCAGTATTCCATAGCACCCTGCAAACCGTTTGTAGTCTCTGTTACAAAAAGGGTAACATCGAATTTTGAAACATTCGGTATAAATCCTTCCCTGGTTAACTGAACATTTTGCAAGCGAAGCTGTGAAACTTCAGGCGTGTTTTGTAATACAAACATCACCTGGAAGATAGGGCTTCTACTCCTGTCTCTTCCTTTTACTACCGCATCAACTATTTTTTCAAACGGTAGTTCCTGGTGTTCGTATGCATCAAGGGTCGTTTCTTTTATCTGTTGAAGTAATTCTGTAAATAAATCATTATCACGAACCTCGCTCCGGAGGGCAAGCGTATTCAGAAACAATCCAATGAGCCCTTCCACTTCCTGTTGCTGTCTCCCCGCAATGGGACTACCTATACAAATATCCTCCTGACCACTGTAGCGATGCATCAGCACCTTAAACGCAGCCAGTAAGGTCATGAACAAAGTAGTACCATGCTGCTTACCTAGTTCATTCAATCCAAGTACCCATTCTTTTTCTATACTAAAATAAACCGTTGCTCCCCGGGTGCTTTGAACCGCAGGCCTTGGATAATCAACAGGAAGTTGTAATGACGAGACCTGGTCGAGTTTTGATTTCCAATAATCCAGTTTCTTATCCAGAACTTCCCCAATTAAATAATTGCGTTGCCAAATCGCATAATCTGCATATTGTATGGGCAGTGTTTCTAATTGAACGGCTCGTTTCTGTTCGTACGAATTATAAAATTCTGCCACCTCTTTTACTATAATGGATATCGACCATCCATCGGAAGCTATATGATGCATGGTTACAATCAGTAAATGATCATCAGTAGCTAAAGTGACCAGGTGAGCACGTAGCATATAATCATTAGAAAGATCAAATGGCTTATTGATTATTTTTTGAATGTATAGTTTCAGACCCTGTTCATCGTCTTTATATATTGATCCGTCATCAATGGTTAATCGCCATCCATCATCACCGTTAATATTCTGATAAGCTCCGTCTTTCTCTTCCAGGAATACAGTCCGCAATACCTCATGTCGATTTACAATTGATTTTAATGCATGCTCCAACCCTGCTATGCTTACATTCCCTTTCAGGCGTAATACAGCTGGCATATGATACTGCATACTGCCATTCAGGTTATGAATAAACCACAACCGTTCCTGACTAAAGGATAATGGAATGCGTTCGGGGCGGGGCATTAATTCAATAGCAGGCAGAATAGTTCCCTTAGTGAGACCCTGGATATGATTTGCCAGGTTTGCTATTGTGGGGAACATAAACAAATCCTTAATTGCTACTTCAACTCCAAGCTGCTTGCGTATAGAAGCAATGACACGGGTACCTAAAAGAGAATGCCCGCCAAGCTCAAAGAAATTATCATAAATACCAACAGTATCTAGCCGCATCAACTCCTGCCAGATGGTTGCAAGGAGTTGTTCCAGTTTAGTTCGAGGTGCCTCATAATTAATTTTATTCGCAACACTTTTATCATCTCTCTGATTTAAAAATGTACGATCCACTTTTCCATTACTGGTTAATGGCAGATGGCCCAGGGTAATAAATTCGGAAGGCACCATATACTCAGGCAGACGTTGTAACAGTAAAGACCGAATATCCTTTTGGAAATGAGCAGCGATATTTGTAAATAATGGAATGTTTGTGAATAAGGTGTCGTGTGTATGTTCTTTCTTAGTATAAACCTGTTTTATAAAATTGTTTGTAGGATGCTGCTCCAACAGAATATTCATCTTTAAAGGGTCTTCATCCAGGAGCAGCCTGTAATGATATCCATGTTCCTGAGCATTATCTAACAGCGTTTGTACCTCTTTTCCTGCAATATCTTCCTGGCGTAAAGCCTGAAGTACTTCACTTACGTTGTTGGCTGAACGATTCTTCAAAGATTGGTTTAACATTCGCTCCTGCGCTAATCGGTGGTTTGGTACATCCATTAATGCAATTAGAAGCGTATTTTGTTTGAATTGATCTATGATCTGGTTTTCTGAAATGTCTTTCCAATTTTGCCATCCCGGATCCATGAATGAACCCTCCATACCTACATAAATAATTACATTGTACCTGTATAAGGTCATTTCATTTATATAAGAACTTTGCTTCCATTGAATTTCAACATGAGTGATTTGAGGATACAATGTTTTAAGGTTGTAAAAAAACTCCGGAGAAAAACAAAGTTCTTCTTCCTTAAGTACCTCCTGGTCTACTGCCCAATGAAATTCTTTAATACTTACAGAATCCTGTAACTTTTGAAGTTGTAACCTGCTTTTAAACAACTGAAGCAATCGATTATCTCGAACATCACCAATAATAATCCGACCCTTTCCTTTTAATAAGCTTATACTGTTCCTGATAACATCATTTAAATAGTCTTCTCCCGGAAAGTACTGAACAACAGAGTTAATAATGATTGTATCAACCTGCTCCGTTTCTCTCAGCGAGATTTCATGTGCGGAGCAAACCTGCAGCTCCGTTTCACCATATTCCCGCAATCCCTTACTAATCCTTTCCTGAATTTGATTAATTGACGAGCGGGAAAAATCTGTACCAATATATTTTTTTACTTTGCCTGCCAGTTGATAATATATCAATCCCGTACCACAACCAATTTCAAGAACATGTTGCGGGTTCCCAGCTAGAATAAGCTGCACGATATCCTGTAGCCATTCTTTCATCTGGTCCGCAGCAATCGGTCCGCCGGCAAAACTATCATTCCATCCTATTATATTAAACTCCCTGTCTACTGCTTCATCCTCTTCCGTTTTTTCATATTCTGTTTCATACAGTTCCTTCCAACTTGCTACCTGATTGAGATAAAGTTCGCGCTCCTTTGATTTTACTGCTTGCCAATTGGGCACGATGTATGAAACCAGTCGCTTTGGACCTTCATTTTCATTACGGGTCAATACAACTGCTTCATTCACCAATTCACACTGCTGCAGTACCGTTTCAATTTCGCCCAACTCAATTCTGTATCCACGGATTTTTACCTGATGATCTAACCTTCCAAGATATTCGATATTGCCATCAGGTAGCCATCGTCCAAGGTCACCTGTTTTATATAATCTTGATTCAGAATCAGTGCTGAATGGATTGGAAATAAATTTTTCTGCGGTTAATTCCGATCGGTTTAAATAACCGCGGGCTAAACCAGCTCCTGCAATACATACTTCGCCTGCAACCCCAACAGGTACTAATTCCATACGGTGATTTGTAATATACACCTGGGTATTAGCGATTGGCTTTCCTATAAGTACCTTCTCGCCATTCTGTAAACGGTATACGGTACTATAGGTAGTATCTTCAGTAGGCCCATATAGATTTCTTACTTCGATCTGGTCGGCATTAAGACTGTGCTGAACGGCAAGAGGGATGGGTTCCCCGGCCATATTCATCACACTAATATTGCGAAGGTCTGTTCCATCTTTTAATAGGCTTTGAACAACAGAGGGTACCGTATTCGTTAGAACATTGCGATCCTTCTTAAGGTATTTCCCGATATACAATCCATTTTCTATTACTCTTATTTTCTTTCCTATTGATAAGGGATAAAAAATTTCATAGATAGATAGATCAAAACATATTGACGTGCTGGCATATACAATATCGAAAGGGCTCGATGCGAATTCCTGCTGACACCAGTATATAAAGGATGCTGCATTTTTATGCTCGATCATTACACCTTTTGGTTTTCCTGTTGAGCCGGATGTATAAATCACATAAGCCAGTTGATCTGTTCTGATAGCCGTTTGCGGATTATGTTTCGGTTGCCGGTCAATGCTAGCGTCATTATCCAATTCAATGATCAATGCCTGCGAACCGGGTATTTTTAATTTACTTTGACTGCTACTGACTATTAATATTCCCTTCGAATCTTCCAGCATATACCGGATCCGTTCCTCAGGATACTCCGGATCGATTGGCACATATGCACCACCTGCTTTTAAAATTCCAAGTATTCCAATGATCATATCAGCACCACGCTCAACGCAAATGGGTACCAGGGTTTCATTTGTTACCCGGTTGGTTACCAGGAAATGAGCGAACTGATTGCTACGTTCATTCAATTGTTGATAGGAAAGTTGTTCTTCTTCAAAGATTACAGCAACGGCGTTGGGTGTTTTTGCTGCCTGCGCTTCAAATAAATCTATGATGGTTTTATTATCCGGAAACTTTGCATACGTATCATTGAATCCAAACAGCAACAAATCTTCCTCTGGTTTCCTGATCATTTTTAAAGCACCAACCTGTTGTTGTGGATCTTTTACTATTGAGGTAAGCAATTCTTTAAAATGCCCCATCAGTCGCTCTATCGTATCCGGATGAAACAGGTCGGTACAATATTCAACAAGGCCTTGAAGTCCATTTGGAGTCTCCGTTATGAAAAAAGTCATATCAAACATTGCTGTTGTATGATCATGACCTTCACCAGTCAAAGTAAGTTCTCCCAGATCCAGTTGTTGTATTTCAGGTGTATTAAGCAATGCCAACATTACCTGGAAAACAGGATTTCTGCTCATATCTCTCTCCGACACAACAGCATCAACTACTTTCTCGAAGGGCACATCCTGGTTCTCGTAGCTCTCCAGGGTAGTAGATCGTACCTGTTGCAAAAGTTCAGTAAAAGAGATCGTGTCATTTATTTGAGTTCGTAATGCAAGTGTATTGACAAAAAAACCAATCAATCTTTCCAATTCCTGCTGTTGTCTTCCCGCAATCGGAGTACCTACGCATATATCCTCCTGACCGGTATAACGGTACAGCATGACCTTAAATGCCGTCATTAAAGTCATGAACAGAGTTGCATCCTTTTGTTGACCCAACACCTGTATTCTTTTCAATAATCCTTTATCTATACTAAACCTTGCGAACGCTCCTCGTTTGCTCCAAACCGGTGGCCTGCTATAGTCAGTGGGAAGCTGAAGCGGTGTAATATCCTGCAGTTTATTTTTCCAGTATTCCAGCTTCTTTGCAAGAACATCTCCCTGCAAATACCGCCTTTGCCATATTGCAAAATCAGCATATTGCAATGAAAGTGAGGGCAACTGATGCGCCCGGCCTTCCTGGTAAGAACTGTACAATTCACCAACTTCTTTAACCAATACGGATCGTGACCATCCATCCGAAGCAATATGATGGATCGTTACGATAAGTATATGATCGTTTTCATCAAGAGTAAGCAGGTGTGCCCGGAGCAAATAATCTTTTGATAAATCAAAAGGCTCTTTAATTATCCGATCGATTTTTTTAAGAATGTGCTGCCGATCCTCTTTATATTCAGAAACATTGATTTCCGTTAATTTCCATTCAGTTTTATCATTGATATGTTGATAAGCACGGCCGTGTTCCTCCTCCATGAAAACAGTTCGCAGTACTTCATGTCGTTCAACAATAGTTTGTAATGCAAACACTAAAGCTTCGCGACTGAGGGTTCCCTTCATTCTCATCACTGCGGGCATATGATACTGCACACTTCCTTCCAGCTGATCAATAAACCACAATCGTTCCTGACTAAACGATAAAGGGATACGCTCCGGCCTCAGTTGTACGTCAATGGAAGGAATTAATAATCCTTTATTTTGTTTTCGCAGGTGTCCTGCTAAGGTTTCAATGGTGGGGTTCAAAAATAGATCCTTGATAGCCACTTCCACTTCAATTTGTTTCCGAATGAGCGATACTACCCTTGTTCCTAAGAGCGAATGCCCTCCCATTTCAAAGAAGTTATCATGAATACCCACTGTTTCCACGGCCAGCATTTCCTGCCAGATACTTGCCAGTTTTTGTTCTAGCGGATCCCGCGGCGGCTCATAATTGAGTTTGTTAACCACCCCAGTGTCATCTCGTTCATTTAAAAACTTCCTGTCTACCTTACCATTGTTAGTGAGCGGTAATCGACTAAGGGCAATCATTTCGGGAGGCACCATGTATTCTGGCAAACTTTGCTGAAGTACTATCCTGAGTTCCTTTTGAAGTAGTATACTGATATCATTAAATAAAGGGATGTTTGTGTGCAACGCATTCGGGTCAGCAGATACTTCATTGTATGCATTTTGAACAAAACCATTTGATGGTTTTAATTCAAGAAGGATATTTACCAGCAATGGGTCTTCATTTAGTAAAAGCTGGTATTGGTAACCGTTCGCCTGTGCAAGGGTAAGAATCTCTTTAATTTCGGGGTGGTCTTTATTCTCTTTTCCCAATACATTCAGGAGATCACCTACAGTGCTCACCAGTTTATCTTTTAGTGCCTTACTCAATGCTTCTTCCTGCCCCAGGCGAGGGTTTGGTACACCTTTTAAAGCTACGATGGCTGCTTGTTGTTGCAGCATGGCGATAGCCTGCTTTTTACCCGCGGAATCATTCCAGTTTTTCCAATCAGGCTTATTTACACTGGCTTCCATCCCTACATATAAAACCACAGTATACCGGTATAGAGTAAGTTCATTTATAAATGAACTCTGCTTCCATTTTAATTCTATATGGGTAATCTGTGGGAATAGAGTTTTAAGTTTTAGAAAATATTCAGGTGAAAAGCAAAGCTCTTCTTCTTTGAGTACATCCTGGTCAATTAACCATTTAAATTCCTGGACACTTACGGAATGCTGCAATTTTAGAATATGAAGACGTCCTTTAAATAACTCGAGTAGCCTGTTATCACGTACATCACCGATGATTATACGTCCTTTGTTTTTTAAAATGGATATGCTTTTTCCAATAACCCCGGTCATATAATCCTCTCCTGGGAAATACTGAACAATAGAATTAAGGATCACTGTATCGACTTTCTCTTCTTCTTGCAGCGTTATCTCGTGTGCTGCGCAAACCTGCAATTCCGTGGGCCCATAATCTCTTAATCCTTTACTGATTCTTTGTTTAATATGTTCGATGGATGAACTGGAAAAATCCGTCCCGGTGTATTTCTTTAGTTTACCTGCAAGTTGATAATAAATGAGCCCTGATCCGCACCCGATCTCCAGTACCTTTTCAGGTTGTGTAGAAAGAATGATATCAACAATATCCTTAAGCCACTCCTGCATTTGTTCTTCTGCAATGGGCATTCCGGTAAAACTATCATTCCAGATATTAATATCAAATTCCTCATCAGCACTTATTTTGCCATTTGCATATTCGGTTTCATATATTTCTTTCCAACTTTCTACTTGCCTGTCATATAAAAGGCGTTCTCTTTCTTTAATGACTTGCCTTTTGGGAATATAATATCCAATCAGCTTCTTATTATTTTGTTTATCATCCTTTGCAAGAACAACGGCCTGGTTGACTAATTCACTTTTTAATAATGCCGTTTCGATTTCTCCCAACTCAATTCTGTAACCCCGGATTTTTACCTGTTCGTCGATTCTTCTGATATATTCAATGTTCCCATCGGGCAACCACCTGCCCAGATCCCCGGTTTTGTACATTAATGATCCAATCTCAATATTAAATGGATCTTTCATAAACTTTTCGCCGGTTAGTTCGGGGCGATTGAGGTATCCCCTTGCGAGGCCGTCTCCGGCAATACATATCTCTCCGGCCACATTCACCGGGCATAATTGTAACTGATCATTAAGAATATATATACTTGTATTAGCAAGAGGTTTACCAATAGAAACTTTTACATTTCTATCCAGGTGTTTAATAGCCGACCAGATAGTTGTTTCGGTGGGACCGTAAAGATTATAAACGTCACCAATATCCGTGAGCTGATCTTTAAGGCTTTCTTTGAGTGCCTCTCCACCTATTAAAATTTTTATTGCTTCTATATTTTTCCAATCCGCTTCCAATAATAACTGCCAGGTGGAAGGAGTGCCCTGCATATGGCTCGGACAATAGTTTGAAATGCTTTTAGCTAATCTGAAACCATCAATAGCAACTTCCCGCGGAACTATAATTAATTTACCACCGGTTAAAAGGGGAATGTAAAATTCAAGATAACATATATCAAAACTAAAAGTAGTTACTGATAAGAAGCTGCAATCCGCAGTAAAACCAACTTCATGCGCAATGCTTATTAATAAATTAACAACACTTCCATGTTGGATCATTACACCTTTCGGATTACCCGTTGAACCAGAAGTATAAATGACATATGCGAGGTGATCAGGCCTTGAGTTTATTATAAGAGGATTCTGAATGGACTGCTCGTTAATAACCGACCAGTCTTCTACGATATCAATAACATCAAATTTGTCTAAGGTTTTTAATTTGACTTTACTCTCTGTACTGCTAACAACAATGGAAGCTCCACTATCCTGAAGCATATAGCTGATCCTGTCAAACGGATATTCGGGATCAACAGGAACATAAGCAGCACCAGCTTTTAAAATTCCCAATAACCCTACAATCATTCCAAGACCCCGGTCAATACATATTGGTACAAGTGTTTCTGCTTTAATGCCTTTTTTTATTAAGTAATGGGCAAGTTGATTGGCCCTTTGGTTCAACTCCAGGTAAGAAAGAACCTGCCCTTCAAAGTCTACTGCTATAGCCGTAGGTGTCGAGGCTGATTGCTCTTCAAAAAGATCAACGAGACTTTTATTTCGGGGGTAAGCCGACAGGGTTTGATTGAAACCACTCAGCAATTGTTTTTCCTCCGCATTGTTCAGCATGGATAATGCTCCAATCTTCTGATTCGGGTTTTTTAGAATCGCAGTCAGTAAGTTCTTATAATGATCTGTCAACCGTTCTATGGTCTTAGCTGTAAACAGGTCGGTGCAAAATTCGAATCCACCTTCCAGGCCGTTCGCTGTTTCTGCCAGGTAAAATGAGATATCAAACTTGGAAGTATCGTGCAGCATTTTATCTTTGGAAAGTATCAATTCCCCCAACCTTAATTCAGGAACCTCTGGAGTATTCTGCAGTACAAACAGTACTTGAAATAAAGGACTTCTGCTACTATCTCTTTCTTTAATAACAACTTCTACCACTTTTTCAAATGGCACTTCCTGGTGCTCATAAGCATCCATGGTAGTTGTTCTAACCTGTTGCAGCAATTCAGTAAACGAATGATTACTATTCACCTCATTGCGCAACGCAAGAGTATTAATGAAAAATCCAATGAGACCTTCAACCTCCGGATATTGTCTTCCTGCTATAGGAGTACCTATACATATATCCTGTTGCCCACTGTACCGATGCAATAGGATATTAAAAGCCGAAAACAACGTCATAAATAATGTTGTTCCCTGTTGCTGGCTTAATTCATTGAGAGCTACCAGCAGATCTTTATCTATTCTACAGGGTACAGTTGCCCCGCGTGTACTTTGTACAGCAGGCCTTGGAAAATCTATTGGCACCTGCAGCGGTGTTACCCCCTCTAGTTTCGATTTCCAGTATCGTATCTTTTCGTTAATGACTTCACCTTGTAAATTCTTTCGCTGCCAGATCGCATAATCGGCATATTGAATAGCAAGAACTGGTAAGGAAGCTGGCCGGTTTTCATGAAAAGCGCTATATAATTCTGCTACTTCCTTTACTATAATTGCTAGAGACCATCCATCAGAAGCAATATGGTGCATTGTTACGACCAGTAAATGTTCCTCCGCATCGAGCTGGATGATGGCACTGCGTAACATATGATCAGCAGACAGATCAAAAGGTAACCGGATCAATTCTTCTATATACTTTTGTAAACCTTTTGCATCCTCCTGATATTTTACACCATCAATAATGGACACCTGTAATTTATCTGCATCCATTATGTATTGATAAGCCTGACCGTCCTTTTCCTGGAATACGGTACGCAATACTTCGTGCCTGTTAACGATATTCTTTAATGCATTTATCAGTGCATCCTGGTTCAAATTGCCTTTTAACCGCAAAACTGCAGGTATATGGTATTGCAAAGTGCCCTCTAACTGATCAATAAACCATAAACGTTCCTGGCTAAACGACAAGGGAATATTTTCAATGGTTCCTCTATCAAATTTCTGAAGTTCGTTTTCGAATGCGCCTACTTTTTTAGAATTGTATTTATTATCAATGAGGAAACTGGTGATCAGCTCTTTATTATCTTTTATATTTTGAAGTAATTGTGGTTCAATATGAATGCCCTTGGCAAACTTCAATTGAAGTTCACCTTTTTCATTTACAGAAATATTAATCCCGCTCCGCCTTGCAGACTTCAACAGATCTATCGCTTTGCTAACCATTATACTGACTAATTATAAATTTAATACTTCAAATGATGATTCATCTTTTTCCTCTGTCTCTTCCCGGTCTGTTGTTTTATCCTGGTCCTTGGAAAGCTCCCATTCCAGGTAGTTACTGAGCTCATTGATTGTAGTGAACTGAAATAATGCTGAAATAGGAATAGAAATTAAAAATTTCTTCTTGATGTTGGAAACCATTTTTATTACCATCAATGAATGTCCGCCCAGTTCAAAAAAATTATCGAATACTCCAACTCGATCTACTCTCAATAATGCCTGCCACATGTCTACTAAGGCGGATTCTGTTTCATTGCGCGGTGCAACATAATCGGTTTTGCTATTTTGCCCAATACCCGGATCTGGTAATGCTCTCTTATCAATTTTGCCATTACGGGTTACTGGCAAACTTTCAAGCTCCATCCATAGAGCAGGAACCATGTATTCGGGTAATTTATTTTTTACATAAGCAATCAGGCGATCTCTGTCAAATGATCCTTCAGGCACGATATAACTCACCAGCCTTTTATTGCCGCTACCATCTTCGATCGCAAGCACAACAACCTGGCGTACCATGTCACATTCCTGCAGTACACTTTCAATCTCTCCAAGTTCAATTCTATAACCCCGTATCTTCACTTGTTCATCAATTCTTCCAAGATATTCTATATTACCATCAGGCAGCCAACGCGCAAGATCTCCCGTCTTATACATCCTGGATGCCGGATCGATTTGGAAGAAATTAGTACTGAATTTTTCTGCTGTTAATTCGGGTCGATTTAAATATCCACGGGCTACCTGGACTCCTCCAATAAATAATTCTCCCGCAACACCAATAGGAACTAATTGATTTTTATTGCCGAGTATGTAAAGAGTTGTGTTGTCAATCGGCTTACCTATTGGGGGGAGTGGTGTTAATACGGAATCGTTCTCAATAGTATAGCTACTGACTACATGTGCTTCTGTAGGCCCATATTGATTGATAATCCTTATGCTGTTTGTCTTAATTAAGTTTTGTATGTCTTCTGTAAGTTTTAATTGTTCCCCGGCAACAATAATTTCCTCAACTGGAAGTGAACTATCGGAGACTTGAAGAACATATTCGGCAAGGTTCTTTAAAACAATATAAGGCATAAATAAATGCGTGATATTATGCCTGCCGATATAATCCACCATTTTTGAAGCGTCTTTACGACGGTCTGTGTTTATAAGATAGAGCTCACTTCCAAAACAAAGTGTTGAGAAAATTTCCTGGAAGCTTACATCAAAGTTGAGGCTAGCAAATTGCAGAACCCGCCTTTTTTTATTTTTGAATTGTTTTTGTTGCCATGATAATAAATTAACCAAGCCTCCTCCAGGCATTTTAACCCCTTTCGGTTTTCCGGTTGAACCTGATGTGTATATTACGTAAGCCAACTGATGAGCGTCAACCACTCGTTGAGGATTAGATGCCGACTGATTATTTAAAACATCGAATTCGTTATCCAATTCTATAATTTCGAATTCCTGATCAATTGGCAATCTTGTTTTACTTTCCTTGCTGCTTAGTACAATGGTAGCAGCGGTATCCTGCAGCATAAATCCAATCCTGTCCTCCGGATAATCCGGATCTACAGGAACGTAAGCGCCTCCTGCTTTTAAAATTCCTATGACTCCAATAATCATTTCAAAACTACGTCCGATACATACCGGTACCAGCGAATCTTTCTTTATGCCTTTTACATTTAAATAATGGGCCAGTTGATTTGCTTTTTCATTTAATTGACGGTAAGTAAGTTTCTCATCCCCATAAACCACAGCAGTGTTATCTGGTATTTTTAATACTTGTTCCTCGAACAAATCAATAATGCTTTTATCAATGGGATAGGGTGTTTTTGTATCATTGAAATCCAGGAGTAACTGATCCTCTTCTTCCTTAGATAGCATTGGTAATGCTGCTATTTCCAGTTCAGGGGTTTTTACAATTGAAGAGAGTAGCTTTTTAAAATGGGTTATTAGCCGGCTAATTGTTTCTTCACCGAACAAATCAGTGCTGTATTCTATTGAGCACAGAAGGCCATTTTCAGTTTCTGTTATAAATAATGTTAGATCAAACAAGGCCGTGGCATGCTCAAAGCCAACTCCACTAAAGGAAAGTTCACCCATATGAAGGTCAGGTATTTCAGGAGTATTTCTTAAAACGAACATCACCTGGAATAGAGGATTTCTACTCATATCACGACCTTTTACAACAGCTTCTACCACTTTTTCAAAGGGAGCTTCCTGATTTTGATAAGCCTCCATTGTAGAGGATCTAATCTGTTGTAATAAATCGGTGAAAGTTGTATCACCATTTATTTCACTGCGTAATGCCAGCGTATTAACAAAGAAACCGATCAGGCCTTCTACTTCCTGTTGCATTCGATTGGCTATGGGACTGCCAACACAAATGTCCTGCTGGCCACTATATCGATGTAACAATACTTTGAATGCTGCAAGCAAAGTCATAAAAGGAGTGCAGCCTTTTTGTTTGCCAACCCGCTCTAATGCTATTGATAACTCCCTTGAAATAGTGAAATGACTTTTAGCCCCCCGGCTACTTTGAACGGTCGGTCTTGCGTAGTCAGTAGGAAGTTGTAACGGTGCAACACCTTGCAATTTACTTTTCCAATAAGCGATCTTTTTATTGAGTATGTCACCATCCAGGTATTTTCGTTGCCAGATAGCATAATCAGCATATTGTAGTTCTAGTGGTGCCAATCCGGAGTCGCGACCTTCAATGAAAGTTCCATATAAGGCTACAACCTCTTTTACCAGAACCGATTTCGACCATCCATCTGATGCGATATGATGAATCGTAACTACCAGAACATGTTCTTCGTCATCAATCGTAACTAAAGCTGCACGCATCATATCATCGATAGCCAGATTGAATGGCTCCCGTATTAATTTCTGTACATATTGCTGCAAATGACCGCTGTCATTTTTATAGGCTGATCCATCAACAATCTTTAACCTCCAGTTATCCTCATTTTTTATTGTCTGATATACTTCCCCTTCTACCTCGTGGATTACTGTTCTAAGAACCTCGTGACGATTGATAACCGTTTTCAATGCATATTCCAGAGCATTTTTATCGAGCTTACCTCTTAAACGCAATACTGTAGATACATGATATTGTACACTTCCTTCCAATCTATCTATAAACCATAAACGCTCCTGGCTAAACGATAAACGGATATTCTCGGGTCTGGTTTCAACTTTTATAGAAGGCAGTGTAGTGCTGCCTGACTGTTTTTGTACTTGTTCTGCCAGCAGTTTTACGGTGGGATAATCGAATATATCGCCGATGGGCATTTCTACAACAAACTCTTTTCGGATGGCTGATATTAATCTAACGGCAAGCAGTGAGTGTCCACCCAGTTCAAAGAAATCATCGTTGATCCCT